>Ga0172380_10000050_pt1 | contig 250826 bp, 262 predicted proteins | sample Leawe162metaG_FD_119747 | JGI IMG/M metagenome (GOLD analysis project Ga0172380, IMG submission 119747) | Leachate microbial communities from a municipal landfill in Southern Ontario, Canada - Leachate well 162 metaG | ecosystem: Engineered > Solid waste > Landfill > Unclassified | place... | reverse complement strand
TGGTGGAGGTGAGGGGAGTTGCACCCCTGTCCAAAAGGCTTCAAACATATCGTCTACAAGTTTTGCCTTGGTGATTTGTTCGAATAATAGCTCAACCAAGGCAGAAAACTATTATCTTATCTCGCTGTTTGGCTTACTATTTTCCGCGCAAGAACCGGAAAATCAGCATTTCGAAATATAACACCCGATCTCTCCCGTCGAAAAGCGGAAGGGCGGATGGTTGCTACTAATTAATTAAGCAGCAACTGGCGAAAAAGCAAATCCTGCGAAAGCAGTCTTTACTCTCTCTGAAAGTGTTTTTGCACTTAAATTTGTAAACGCTTATAAAGCGGCTTACCCACTTACTTGCAGATATGTTTTTAAGGTCCTTCTGTCGAAACTAATACACCCCCATGTTTGCCCAGGGCGAAATATTTACAAAATCAAGAGGATTTGAATTCAATTATATAGAAATTACGATCAAATGTCAATGATATAAATGTATATAACGAATGCGCCTCGCCGGGAGCCGGCGAGGCGCATGTACGACTATATGTGTCTTGTTGCGAGACTACGGGCAAACCCGCACGCGCTCCCTATGGGATCTGCGATCGCGCAGATATATCTGCCGGTGCCCGAGGAAGTCCTCCTCGGTCTCGAAGTAGATGCCGCGCTTACTACCCCACTCCGTGAAGCTCTGGCTGTTTGTGAGGCGAACATGCACGGCTTGCCACCGATCGAATCGTGCCTCGAAGGTGACGTCGAAGGTGACCTCCATGCCTTTCCAGAGGAAGGGCTTTTCCCCGTTGCTGTGCACAAGCCCACTGACATGCGCGAAAACGGTTCTTCTGTCGTGGTCGAGCTTGATCCAGCCAAATCCTCTTTCGTGGTGGTAGAACTGCACCACGCCAGCGGCGCCCTCGATCGGCTCTGTGAATCCGACGCCGTGAGGCAGATCTGGCTCTGGCTTTGGCTCCGGCTCTTCGGCAGTAACCGGAACGAAGCCGGGCAAACCGAAGTAGCGACCCGGAGCTTCCCCAATCCAGCCATCATCCAGCGAGTTATCGGCCGGAAGGTCGTATACGACATCACCTCCCCCCAGCTTCTTGAAGAACGCCGAGCCAGTTCGGCTCCTGCCTGCCCCGTGTTTTTGGTGGTTCCGTCGAGGCATGAGCCTCACCTCGTAGTATATAGGATGGTACGCAACGAGATAATAGCGTTTTAGTAGCCTTCCGTCAACAAAATTTAGACTTTGTTCTCGGCGAATTTGCCTTTTTACCTCTACGGGAGTAGTGTAGCCTTGATATTTATCAAATGGGAGATTCAAAATGCATATCAGTGATGTGAAGACAGCAATAAAAATCGGTGATTTTGTCCTCAAGGCAAATCATCGAAATAAAATCGAGCTCAAATATTCTAAAGAAATTGAAAATAGCACTCTTGTGGACGATCGGGCACGAATATATATCATTACCCAAGATGGTATCATCAAAAAAATTGGCGGATCAGCCGGCAAGGGCGGAATAAAAGCAACAATGAGTTTCTATACAGGCGCGATGACCGGAAGCCCGGGTGTTCCACGTTTTGTCATTCATCTTCTAATTGAGCGGGCATTGAAATTGGGTTCAAAAGTTGAGCTTTTTATGATCACGTCACCAAAAGCTATGGCATCAGTGAATGGGCTTTTTGACTCGGAACAAAGGGAAATTGCTAGTTTTAAAGAGATGGAAGACCTTTGCAAGTCGGATTATTACTCAAGAAAGGCATGCTATCCTGAATGGAATTTTCAAGAGAACAATAAGCCTTATCCGGAAGATCTTGCCAAGCAGCACAACCTTTATCATCAAAATAGGCTTAAGAAAAAGTAGCTATATTTTTGGCGGCGAATAAATCAAGAGTTCGTGCGATTCTTTAATGTGATTGTCGCCATGTTTGATTCTATTTGTTCCAATCCTCGTTTCGCCCTGGCCCATCGTGTACTGCCAGGTGGGAAATAATTGTTGAAAATCTTTATAGTACTCTCGGATAGTCGGGCAATTATTGTAGGATAAGACAAACCCACCCTTGTGTTTTTTCAAGAGATCTCGGAGCTCTTCATGTGGAAATCCGTTGTGATGGACCGGGATATTTCTCATGGGGTATATACCTTTGAACATTTTTGAATCTGCCCCGATATAGTATGGGGGATCGCAATATAAAAAATCACTCACATGTTTTTTCATAACGTCCCTGAAATCGGCGCACTCTACTCTGAGGTTTTGTGGATCGAAATCTCGTATTCGTGCGAGCATTCTTTCATATCTAGATTCATCCAGATAAATATCTGAAGCCCATCCCATAAATCCGGGGCCGTAAGATAGGTTGAAGTTGTAAACATAGTAAACAGCCATGGTAAGAGGATCTAGCTTAGTTTTCTTCTTCCAAACATCATTTAGAATAAATCTAATTTTTTCAAATGTCGCCTTATCTGGCTTGAGTTTTTTGAGACTCGTATATAAAAGCTCAGGATTTTTAATTTGAAAATTCCAATAATTGCACAAAATGTCGAAAATATCATATCCAATGACTTCGAGTCCCAAGTGTTTGCTTGCTGCAATTTCTATAGAGCCACCGCCAAAAAACGGAGAAACAAGCCGGGTGATATTATCAGGAAGCAGTTCTATGACATGGCCTACTGCCAGGCTCTTGCCACCGGCATATCTAATCGGGGAAAGAGCCACTCTTTTGTACTTATTTTGGCTGTTTGGGTTTTTACTTTTGATTTTAAGTAAATATTCTTTTTTTCTGTCTGCTAATGTGTTTTCGGAATTATTTTCCAGATTTCTTATGATCTTAACAACCACACCTTTTATTTCGGCGTCTTTTCGGAAGATCGGCAGCATTGATTGGTTTGCTGATTGCAATCTAATTCTATTTTTTTCCTTAAAAAATTTTTTCAGAATGGCTTTATTGCCATCGATAATTGCAACGACTGTTTCTCCTTCTTTTGCTGTACTTTGATTTCTTAAAACAACAATGTCACCATCGAAAATTCCTTCGTCGGTCATGTTGTCACCCCTCACTTTGAGGGCGTAATATTTTTGTTTAGGGTCCAATTCTTTGGTCGAGACTGCAATGTCGCGATCTGATAATTTTATTGCTTCAATAGAAAATCCGGCAGCAATAGTGCCAACTATCTGAATGCGCATCAATTCTTCTTGGTTTGTTGCGTCAATCGAGCGAGCCTGATGGTTTCCTTTTTCCAAATATCCCATTTCCTGAAGCTTTGACACGTGGAAGTGTGCCGTCGAAACGGAGGCAAACCCAAACTTTTGTCGAATTTCATCAAGAGAGGGAGAAAATTTATGTTTAGCCTGATATTTTTTTATATAGTCCAGAATTTCTTGCTGCCTTTTCGTCAACACAACACCTCCCTGTGTTTTCTATTTTATTTCTAGATCTATTGTATTATGGAATGTCAAAAATGTAACTGTGGATAACCGAACATTTGCCGAACATAAATGGTGGTTTAATTTCGCCGAATTAGCTAATTTCATTATCTAAACCGAAAACCTCTCCCACGGGGGAGAGGTCACGGAACTGCGATGGGTTGCTGCTTCAGGTGTAGGCCACCTTGCGGAGGGCCAAGTTCTGGAGCAGGCGCCTCGGTGTGGTGACAAGGTGGTCACTGCCGAGTGGATCTACCAGAATTGCCATCATGCCGAGACGCTTTGCGCCTTTCACGTCGGTGAAGAGCTGGTCACCGATCATGCAAGCCTCATTCGGCTTGGCGTCAGCAAGGCTCATGGCTTCCTGGTACGGGGCGGGGTGCGGCTTGAGTCGCGGAAATGTAGCACAGACGAAGGCCACATCGTTGTCGTACGCCATCTTTCGTACGCGCTCGATCCGGCGCTTGCTGGAGACGACGTTCGACACGAGGACGACGGTCATTCCAGCTGCCTTTGCCTTCATGATCAAGTCGATCGCCTCGTTGGTCAGGCAACCAAACTTGCGGAGCGCGCAGGTATTGTCGACATCAAAGAGCAGGACCTTGATCCCTGCGTATCGGAGGACATCGACCGGGACGTGTCCGATCGAGTGAAACCGCATATCCGGCTCGGGTCTAGACATTGCGTTTCTCCTTGTGGTGTTAGGGTTGTCGGACCCCGACAATATACAAAAAAGGTGATTGGATGTCAATCATCTAGGGAAAATTTGAATAACAAAAACCAGCACAAAAACCGACAACTTCGTAAAAGAATAATATCAAAAGGCGTTTTTATAGAGATCGCAAAAACTTGATTTCATCTCTTACTGAGGAGATTTCTTCGCGTTTGCCGGCGACGGCTTCGAGAACAAGCGGAATATTCTCCGGGATTTTCTTAATCTGTGCAATCAACTCCGGCGTAGCGTATTTGTGGAAGAAAAAGTGATCAGAGAGAGATATGTCAAAATAAGCTGCATGAATTTGGGAGATTTTTCCGGTTGAAAGCAATTGATCAAATAGATCTGGATTCGCTGTCATCGAATGGGCAATATCGAGCGTCAATTTTAGCTTTGGATTTTTATTCAGTATAGACAACAATTCCTCGGCAGCACAGAAAGGCTTGCGGATATCGGCGTTCTCTATCGAGATCTGAAAATCATAAGAACCGAGTATGCTATAATCATCAATTTCTCTCGGTTCGATAGTCACGTTTTTGGCGCCGGTTTTTCTGTACAATTTTTCTATAAGGTCGAGGACCTTTTTACTTTTATCGTTATTGGCATACCGAATATCGATCCAGGGTGCATGGATAGTTGTATAGGGTAAAGATCGTAAATAATCAACATTCTCCTCAGAGATTTTAAAGTCGAAGAGGTATGTAGAATCGGCAAAAGAGAGTTCGATTCCATCAGGAGAAAACTCGCGGAGCATGCGAATCATTTCATTGCGTTTGTCTGTAAATTTATAAACTAGCCCGGTTGAAATAGAAATAAGATTTTTCATATTATTTAATTCTTACTTAATAAATATGCCAACCATTAGCGGGATATAAAATAGTGCAATAACTGTGCTTATAAAAACTGCTGTCGCTGCTTTTTCCGGATGGGCACGCAGCTCAGTCGCATATACCACGGTATTGGCAGCGAGTGGGACAATAGACATCAAAAGCAAAATCCTATAGTTATCAGCGCTAAATATATGCAACGCCAATTTGTCAAATAAAATAATCAGGCCAATAAGAATGGGCCACAATATGAACTTGTTCAGATGGGAGAATATTAGAAACTTAAAATCGAATTGGTATGTTTTGATAGCGGCTAAACTTAGGCCGATCATGGACATGCCAAAAAACACGTAAATATCTTTCACTACATTCGAATAAGTAGTAAAATGGCTGTTTGTAAAATGTATTCCGAATATATTTAGGATCAAACCGATTATGAATGTCCAGATAGATGGTAATTTCAAAATTTTATTTAAACTATCACGTACCGAATAATGCCCTCTGGAAACATGATAAAAACCAAAAGTATTCTCAAACAGGATGATTCCCAAAGTTGAAAGAACAGCCAGGCTAAACATGTCGTTACTAAAAATTGCAACTGCGACCGGAATTCCGAAGTAGCCCGTGTTGCCGGAACCGGAGGCAAAGGCGAGCAGATTTTTTGTGCTGTCATGCCAGAATCTTCTTCCAAGCCATGCGGCAAAGAAGCTTATTAAAGTCGCAACTACAAAAAAAGTTATTGGCAGTGCAATATTACCAGCCGTAAGTTTAGCAGAGATAACGCCATTGAAGACAACAAGGGGTATCACAATATATATCAGAAATTTCGCAATAATTTTTCTATCGATGGTAAAAAATTTGCCGACAATATAAGACAAGGCAATGAGCCCATACAAAGGCGATATTTTTATCAGCAAGGTAAAAAATATTTGCATTGTTATTTGGCAGCTTTCTCTAATTTTTCAATTGCAGACTTGTAATTCGGCTCGGCAAGTTTCTTGGCTTCGGGAGAGGTAATGCGATTGAACATGTAGTCGGTTTTTGATTTGAGTTCGTGAAATGTGAATGTGCCCAGTTCTGCGATGTGTCTTTCCGCGTTCGTTTCAAAATAGCTTATAGAGTCCGCATCTTTCAAAACATTTTGTTCGTCATCGTCGCCTTCTTCATGACGAGAAATCAGGTGGCGAACTTTTTCTGCCAGAGATTCATCGGCTCCGTTTGCGACCAAGAAATCGTACATCATTTCTGCGCCATGTTCCTCGTGCTCTCGGATCGCTTCGAGATCTTGAAGCATCAGCTTCTTGCTGATAGCAGGGCGATCTTTCGAATTCATCCAAGTTGATCGATCGATATCGTGACAGTATGCGGCGATTTGTAAAGCTTCATCCGCGTCGGGTTTAAGAATTTTGACCCAATACAGCGCCCGCTCGAAATGTGGCGATTTCTTGCCAAACGATTTATCAACAAACTCAATAGATTTTTCTAATAAGTCAGGCATTAATTTTTCCAAAGATTCACCGACTAATTCCACTGCCTTTTCGTCTCCGGGAACCATTTTAAGATTTTTCGCGCTATTTATAGTGAAAAATTTACAACCATGACCTTCTTTCAGATTAATTTCTGGTTCTTTTTCGCCGATAGGAGCAATGTAAACGTGGCGATTGACCGCCACATTGTTGATTAGTGTATTTGCTTCTCCAATATATTTATAGTCAGAAATGGCTATATCCAGTTCTTCCTGAATTTCTCGGATTAGGGTTTGTTCGGGAGTTTCGCCCTCTTCAATATGTCCGCCGAAAAATCCCCATTCCTCTCCGACCTTGCTATGCCCCCTTCTATCCTGAAGCATAATTTTGCCTTTGGGGTCATAAAAAACTATCAATGACACGTTGTTCACTTTTTTGATATTTTTAGCCATTAGTTCATAATTTCTTTAATTTTTGCGATAATTTCTGATTTTTGGTCGGTGGTGAAATATTCTTCAACCTTGCCAATTAGTTTGCCATTTCTGAAAAAGAGCAGTGCCGGAAGTTGCGAAATATCATACTTTTTCATAATTTCTTCGTTTTTGACTTCGAGTTTGCGGTATTTGTAATCATAACCGGCTAATAACTCTTTGATTGGAATCGACTTGATCATGCATTCGATCGTGTCGTTTTTAAATAATTCAACTACCGCAAGTTTTTCACTTTTTAGAATGTCAATTTCGAATCTTTCATCATCTATTAAATTAAATGGCAAAATTATTTGTGCGCCATAGCGGTCGACCATGAGATCGTTGACGGTACGCGGATCCTCGTCGAATTCTTTCGTGATCTGCGCATATTCAGCATCAGTTCTCGCAACCTTGATTGCCTCAACACCACAAGCTTTCTCGCAAGCGCCGCAGCTAGTACATTTCTCATTATCAATCTTGATCGTCTTATTTTCATCATCCCAAGAAAGTGCGCCACTCGGGCAGGTTTCTATGCCGGCACATTCTTCCGCATTGTCACAAATTTTAAAATTGATTAATACTGCCATTATTGATCAAGTTCCTGTTTTATTTTTTGTTCTAAATCATTCATTGTTTCAAGGAAAGATTTTTCAATATCTATTTCATATTTATTGGCCATGACCAGTATTGACCAGAGGCAATCTGATAGTTCGTGGGCAAACTCTGATGGTCTTATTTGATCGTCAGCGATCAGTGATTCTAAATCAGAAACATCTTTTTTGAACCCTTTAAATATTTCTTTATTAGACCACTCGTGTCCAAATTTTTTCATTTCCAATTCTGCGTATTTTGACCTTATTTCAAGTGCTCTTTTTGAGATTTCGGAAATATCCATCATAAATCCTTTTTCAGTTTCATATAATAATCATTAAATCCGTATTTTTTGTAAAGACTAAGTGCTGCATCATTAACAGCCGCAACATTTAGAGTAAGTCTCTCGGCCCCTTTTTCTTTGGCCCATGCTATGCATTTTTCGATCAATTCCGATCCGATGCCTTCGCCTCGAAAACCTTCATCAATATAGAGAGAAGATAATTCGGCAACTAATTTATGATCCTTAATTGTTGGGTCGGCCCAGGTAGACCCAATCAAAATCCCTATGTTTTTAGATTCTTTTTCGACTAAAAGGACAATATCATCTGGCGATTTAATCCGTTCAGTTAATTTTTCGATACCTTTTTCTTCGTAAGACCATTTGGTATTAAGTCGATTATCAAACTGATCTTTTTCATATTCGAATAATTTCTTTCGCAATCGCTGGACCTCGGGCAAATCTTCGATTGTGGCTTTTTGAATTCTATGTTTCATATTTGAATCTTATCATTTTGTGAGTACGCATACTATATATCAGGATATAGGCCGAGCTTAACCTCAAATTATCTTGAGATTATCACCCAAAGCTTGAGCTCGTCACATTGGATCGGGTATAATTCGCATGTAAATATGCAGACAGCATTTTTGATAATATTTTTAGTTATTTCTTTTGTACTTTGCTTTTGGCAGGGATCGCTTTTGTTTGCAGCGATTTTTAGTGCGCCTACGGTATATGCTTCTGATCAAGCTATAATCGATGCATTCAAATTGGCCAAGTTAAAAAGCGGCGAATTGGTTGTTGATCTCGGTTGTGGCAACGCAAGGAGCTTAATAATTGCTGCCAGAATATTTGGAGCCAAAGGAGTGGGGGTAGAAATTTCGCCTTACTGCTTTTTAAAATCAAGATGGAACGTATTTCTTGCCGGAGAGAGCAAAAACATCAAAATAATTTTTGGTGATTTTAAAAAAGCAAAAAAACATTTAGGCCATGCTAATGTAGTATATCTATATTTGCTCAATAAGGTTCTTACTGCTATCGAGCCATGGTTTTTTGCAGCAATCAAAGAGGATGCCAGGGTCGTTTCGCTGTCTTTTACATTCACCGAGCACATATTCATAAAATCAGCTAAAACCTTCAATTTGGGCAAAAAAACAAAGATATTTCTCTATGGGAAAGATAACCTATAACTATAATTAAAATTAATAAATGTAATTTGAAATTTATTGATTTTTTTGCGGTTTTAATTCTTGATTTAGCTTTTGATTTCATTTAAGGCACCTTGACAAAGATCATGATGTAAAGTAAACTTTACATCAATGAAATTTAACCACAAGGATCTTTCACAGAATTCCATCACTGATGAGTAAAAAATTATGAAAGAAGAACCAAACATTCAAAACAGATTGCGCGAACTTCGTCGCCAACACGATCTTTCACAAGAGGAACTGGCCGAAGCTCTGGGTATTTCCCGGCAGTCTGTGATCGCTCTTGAGCAGGGGAAATATATGCCATCACTACCCCTTGTTGTATCGATGTGCAATTTTTTCAATTCTGCATTTGAGGAAATATTTGATTTTGAAAAAGAAATTAATCAAATGTTTGAAAATAATTCACCAATAAAAATTATTAATCATAACCCCGCAACTGCTGGGCAACTCGGACAAATTGAGGACGAGAGACTCCTCGGCAGGCTCGATGAGGTGGGTAAACCCCTCGACAGGCTCGATGAGGTGGGTAAACCCCTCGACAGGCTCGATGAGGTGGGTAAACCCCTCGACAGGCTCGGGGTAAAGGAGAATTCTATGCCAAGAGAAATTGGGCCGTGGCGCCCTTTCGGAGAAATGGTTACTCTCCGTGATGCAATGGATCGTCTTTTTGAGGAAAGCGTTGTCACCCCAGCCAAGGCTGGCGGAATGCCGAAAATCAATGTAAAAGAAACCAAAGACGCTGTCATAGTCAAAGCCGAACTTCCGGGAGTTGCCGAGGAAGATGTCACTGTTGAAGTTGCCGATAACATAATGACAATTTCTGGTGAGAAAAAAGAGGAAAAGGAAGAAAAAGACGAGGGATTTTATCACAAAGAAATGTATACTGGATCATTTACTAGAAGCTTCACACTGCCATCCGAAGTTAAATCAGAAAAGGCCGAAGCTGAGATGGACAACGGAATTTTGACTATTACTGTACCGAAAGTCGCACCGAAACAAGCTGCCAAAATTGCGGTCAAGAAAAAAGCCAAAAAGTAACAAATTAATAAGTTAGATAACAAAAAAATTCCTAACAAAGTAGGGATTTTTTTGGTGGGCCCGTGCAGACTCGAACTGCAGACCTCATCGATGTCAACGATGCGCTCTAACCAACTGAGCTACGGGCCCATTATTATAATTTGTTAATTTTTCCTTCCTTAATAATTTTTTCGATCACTTTGCGACTTTTATAGGATTTTAATTTTATCTCGATAATTCGAGCTTGATGATAAGTTTCAAAATTCTGGAAGAATACGATCTGGGGATTCTTAGAAAATCTTGTACTGGCTTTTAAACCTTTCCGGTGTTCAGCAATGCGTCTCTTTAAGTCGCGAGTTGATCCAATATAATAACTTCCGTCATCGAGTTTTAAAATATATACGCTTGGTTTCATTGTAAAGAGTCCCGAAGAGCGAAGCTTTCGGGATCCCGATCGGGTTACCGCATCGGGACTAACCGCCCAAAAACATTATGATGATAGCAAAACTTATGCGTTTTCTCAAGTCTAAAACATTTTTTTACTTTATGCCTTAGGTATAAATATCCAATGCTGGAAATAAAAAATAGTAATTTGCCAATTTGTGATTATAATTTTTGTATCTTCAAATCGATTCTTGCGCCAAAATATTTATGTATTGCTATACTTTAAAAAACAGAAATAAACTACAATTTGCGCTAATTATCCGGCGCATTTTTTATCAAAAAGTTTCTGGTATATATCAATAAATTTGGAGGGAAGATGGTACTCGGCGTGGACAAACTCTTGGATCTTGTCAAAAAACAAAAATTAGTTGAAAACCTGTGTGAAAGAGAGCTTACAAATCCAGAGGGCTGTGGTTTTGACCTGTGTCTTGGAAAAGTGCATGAAATAAGCGGCAGGGGATTTATGGGGCTTACCGAACGCGACTCGACTGACTCAAAATTGTTATATGAATATATACCAGAAAAAAAACAATCAGTTATTTTCAAACCGGGCGATTGCTACTTGGTGACAACTAACGAAAAGGTAAATATGCCACTGAATTTGACTGCTGCGATGTGGCTTAGGAGCACCCTGTTTCGATCAGGAATTATTATGTCCGGTGGAAAAATCGATCCAGGATATTGCGGGGAACTTTCATTTCTGTTTTATAATTCTGGTCCATGCGAATTTGAAATTGAACTAGGTGCCAGAATCGTTCATATAATGTTTTTTGAGATATCGGGGAAATCAAATGCATATCGGGGACAATGGAAAGGTGGAAGGGTAACCAGCAAGGGTAAAGAAATCCAAGTGTAATAACCGGAGGACAAATGGCAAAAGATAAGAAATATCAAAGAAACCATAGGCTTTCTTGGGATGAGTTTTTTATGACCATTGCCGTTGCTGCTGCGGAAAGAACCGCTTGTATTTTTCACAAAGTCGGTTCCGTTTTTGTGGATGAAAACCACAGGGTAATTTCTTTGGGTTATAATGGGCCGACCGCCGGCGATATTCATTGTATTGATGAAGGTTGCGCAAAGGTGCATGGAGATCCGGACACGAATGAAATTCAGCGTTGCCGTGGGGCACATAGCGAGATAAATGCGATTATTAATTCCGGCAACACTGAGCGCCTGAAAGGCTCAACCTTATATATTACCCTCTTTCCATGCTATGACTGCTTAAAGGCACTGAACAATCTTGGAATCAAAAAGATTATTTATTTAGACGAATATTTAAGAGTCAAGGAAGGCAGTGACGGATCCAAGAAAGAATCTGAGCCGGAAGCAAGACGCTTGGCCAATAAAAGGGGAATAATTTGCGAAAAATTTCGAGGCAAAATCAAGATAAACAGCGAGTATTTTGATATGACACCCGAAGTTGAACTTATCAAAGAAGAGTTACGATTTTGAAATTTAATATATACTAATTAACTTTTTCAAGGAGTTTTATGGCAAGAAAAGTATCAGACATGAAAGTCACATTTTTGGGGGTGATTCCGGTTTTAGCAGATAAAACAGGATATCTTAAGCCTCAAGATTTGGTTTCTCTGTCTGCTTTAATGACATTTAAAGGCAAATCCGTCAAAGATCTTTACAAAGATGTCTGTGAAAAAGGCCAGGACCTAGACAAAAAAGTCAAAGGCATTATTCGCCGGTCCTCTCTTCGAGGTCATGCCTCGATTGCCACGACACCGGCGATCTGTTTTACCTATGAAGCTTCAAAATTTATTGACTCTTTGATGACCGGGATGGTTTTCTCGTCTGCGCTCATGGCTTCAGGACGCCGCACCGATACCACTGTAGATGACATAGTATACCCTACTGCCATTAACAATAATGCCGAAGCAAAAGCAATTTATAAAAAAATTTCAGATAATAATATCAATTTTCTAAACAAATTGCTCAAAAGTGGAATCAACAAAGATGATGCATCAAAAACACTGCATTATGGTATATATGGTACCGGTATTATCGCTTACCCGATTGAATCTGTAATAGCTTTTAAGAAGGAAGCAGAATCGCAAGGTGATTGGATGCCTGAAGAAGCCCAGATGATGATCCAAAAAATTGAAAAAGAGCTAAAAAAATATGGCGTGGATTTAGTATATGCTTCCAGAGATCTTGCAGGCCGAAATGTTCTTCCTTATCCTAATCCCTTTAAGGATCCAGCAAAGATAAACATTACACGCGAACTAATTAAAGCTAAAGGTATCTCCAACGACTTGTCCGATGTAATTAGCTTAGATGCAACAATTACACCAGGCCTTGATAGGAGCGCCAAGGAAATCGTAAAGAAAGAAAAGGAATTAGTCCCAAATAAAAGGATGATCAAAAAAAATTGGCGTAAGTTATTAGCTCTACGGCATGACTTTTGCCGTGACTACAATACTGCTCTTACGGTCAAGGTGCTATCAGCAGTTTCCTGGCGGGTTTGGGGAGACAAAAAACGCCATAGGACAGTACCAATGACGCCAGACTCGCTGTATTATGCTATTGACCGCTGCCAGCCAATCTTTGAGAAATACCGCAATAAAATTGCCAAAGAAAAACTAGCGGAGGCTGACCTTAAAATTATTGATCGTTTTTTCACTATTCCGCCTACTATAAAAAAGCAGAAAAGTCTGCTTTATGAATATTTGAATATTGTCATTAATGCTCTCGATGCATATTTCTTACTCATTGGGAAATACAAAATTAAGCCCTCTGATGCTATTTTCATTATGCCGCGCGGAGTTAGGGTGGATATTTTGCAGCAATACGATTTATATAATCTAATTGCTGGTTATTACCCGGTGAGGACCTGCACGACCGCTGAAGCGCAATTGCGCCCAATGGCTATTAAAGAAATGGAAAAAATTAAAAAAATTCTTGAACGGAAAAAATTGCCTAATATTGCAAAACTGATGGTGACCAAATGCCAAATTCCGCATTTTTGCCTCGAAGAAAAAAGCTGCGGGCGAGTTAAAGACACAGTTAAAGATTATGACGACAAATTTCATGAAGATTTGAAATCTCAATTGGACGAAGAATTTGAAGAACGGCTGAAAGAGCTGTAAATTTCTGATTAATAACTACATAGAAAGCTCATATATTTTCATTTTCTGTGGCAGAAATTGCCTGATCTGGTTATAATATTCATGTAACTCCAAGGAAATACATGAGCTGGCAAAAGGATTTGGAAAAAAAGATCAAGAAGTATCTGGAAGGATATACTGCCTGTCATGATTTTTTCCATTTAACTCGAGTGCGGGATAACGCGCTTAAAATTGCAGCAAAAGTTCCTTGTGATACGGAAATTTTGGAAGCAGCATGCCTAATGCATGATATTGGTTTTATGCATCATGAAGATGACGATTGGCACCACTACAAATATGGCATGGAAATAGCAGAAAAATGGCTGCCGGAAGTTGGCTTCCCGAAGAAAAAAATTGCTGCTGTTCTAGAAGTTATTAAATTGCACGACAACTATCATGAGGGAGATAAAGCTGAAAAATCAGACAAAGATGAAGTAAGGATTTTGCAAGATGCCGATAAAATTGAAATGCTTGGCGCAATCGGCATAGCGCGATTGGCATATTACTTCGGCGAGAGAGGTTTCCCAATATATACTGACAAACCGGTACCAAAAGATGAAGAAATATGGCTGAATCATAGCCTGCTGGATCAAATCAGAAGAGATCCGATGATAAAATGGGATAAATTGCATTTTGCGTATTCCAAGAAAATTGCACGGCGCAGGAATTTGTTCTTAAAAAGATTTTATAGTGAATTTAAAAAAGAGTTAATTGAATATCATGAATTGGAGGAAAAATGACCGAGCTTGAAAAAAACGACAAAGAAATGTATGACATCATCCGTTGTGAAGAGAGGCGCCAGACTGAAGGGCTTGAGATGATTGCGTCTGAAAATTATCCATCAAAAGCAGTGCTTGAAGCACAAGGCTCGGTTTTAACCAATAAATATGCCGAAGGTTATCCCGGCGCACGGTATTACGGCGGCTGTGAGTTTATCGATCAAGCCGAAAACCTGGCTATTGATCGGCTTAAAAAATTATTCGGCTGCAAATTTGCCAATGTCCAACCGCATTCTGGTTCCAGCGCTAATATGGCGGCGTATTTTGCCACCTTGAAACCGGGTGATAAAATTATGGGCCAATCGCTTGATGCCGGCGGGCACTTGACCCACGGATCAAAGGTTTCATTTTCGGGTAAGTTTTTTGAATCCTATTCTTATGGTCTGAACCCAGAAACAGGAGTGCTTGATTATAATCAAATTGCTGAATTAGCAAAAGAAGCTAAGCCACAAGTGATCATGTGTGGATACTCTGCATACCCGCGAAAGCTGGATTTTAAAAAATTTCGCGAAATTGCAAACTCAGTCGGTGCACTTTTATTTGCAGACATTGCCCATATCGCTGGTCTCGTTGCGACGGGCTACCACGAATCCCCTGTTGGAGTTGCAGATATTGTTACCTCAACAACTCACAAAACTTTGCGAGGCCCTAGGTCAGGAATTATCATGACCAATAACGAGGAGCTCTCAAAAAAAATCAACAAAACGATTTTCCCGGGTATTCAAGGAGGTCCGCTTGAGCATATTATCGCCGCTAAGGCAGTTGCTTTTGGTGAAGCATTGAAGCCTGAATTTAAAGAGTATATTGGTAAAGTCCTCGACAATATGCAGACTTTTGCCAAAACCCTGATGAGCTTAGACTTTGATTTGGTAACAGGTGGTACGGATAATCATTTAATTTTGGTTGATTTACAGAGCAAAAAAATCACCGGTAAGGAATTCGAAGTCGCGCTCGACAAAGCCGGCATTACGGTAAACAAAAATGCCGTCCCGAATGATCCAAATCCCCCAAAGGTCACTTCTGGAATCCGTGTTGGCACCGCCGCTCTGACAACTCGTGGCATGGGAGCAGGAGAGATGCAGCGAATCGCTGAATTATTCAATATAGTTGCTGAAAATATGAATAATGAATCAAAGCTTGCCGAAATCAAAAAGGAAGTCGCAGAAATGACAAAAGTTTTTCCGGTGCCGGGAATAACGAAATAATCTGAAGATATTTACGTTCTTATCTAAATGTGTTAAACTAATGTCAATTAATCTGTTTTAGTGACCCGGATTCACCAACCGGCGAGAAACAGCGTAAGCCGAAACGAATCGGCAAATAAAGACCATATCGAGATGGAACCCCCCAAAGTTTGGGGTCTCGAGATAATTGGTCTTTTTATTTAGTTTAATATCAATACAATGCGCACAATCCATCGTGAAATAGTCTCCGCAATGATTATTTCAAAAGATAAAAAAATATTTCTTGGTAAAAAACACGCTCACGGAGGCGGAGTTTACGTGGACTTTTGGCATCTTCCGGGAGGAGGCGTGGATGAAGATGAAAATTTTGAGACGGCACTTCGGAGAGAAATTTCAGAGGAAACAGGAATCAATATTAAGAATTACAGCATTGAATTGATTGATGACAAAGGAATTGGCGAGTCGGAAAAAACGTTGCGAACAACCGGAGAAAAAGTCTTGTGCACAATGTCTTTCAATGTTTTTAAGGTATCGGCAAGTGAAGACGCGAGTGAGATTTTGGTAAAAATTGGCGACGATCTTGAAATATTTCAATGGGCTGATATCTCGGAACTAGACAAAATTAAACTAACCCCACCATCGATTGAATTATTTGAAAGATTGGGTCTAATAAAATAAAAAGTTAAACCGTTTGATTTTTGTTACAATATGATTAACAAGTAATATTGGAGTTTATATGGCTGAAAAAAAATTTGAACTTGAAACCATGAGGCATTCGCTGAGCCATGTACTGGCGATGGCAGTACTTGAGATGTTCCCTGATGCAAAACTTGGTATTGGTCCGGCGATTGAAAATGGCTTTTATTATGATTTTGACTTGCCCCGAGCTTTGGTGCCGGAGGATTTGCCAAAACTTGAGAAAAAAATGCGCGAGATTATTGAAAAGAATCTTGCCTTTGAAAAATCAGAAGTGGAAATAAGCCAAGCAATTGAAAAATTTGACAAACAAAATTACAAATTGGAGTTGATTAAAGATTTGAAGAGTAGTGGCAATGACAAAGTTTCACTTTACAAAACAGGAGAATTTGTCGATCTTTGTGCTGGTCCTCACGTTGATACAACCTCTGATCTCAAAAATGTTGGTTTTAAGCTTGATAAAATTGCCGGTGCTTATTGGCGAGGTAGTGAGAAAAACAAAATGCTACAGAGGATATATGCTCTTGCGTTTGAAAACGAGTCTGAGCTTAAAAAGTATGAAGAAATCATACTGGAAGCTGAGAAGCGCGATCACCGCAAACTTGCCACGGAGCTGGATCTCTTTTCGTTTCACAAGGAAGGACCAAACTTTGTTTTTTGGCATGATAATGGCTGGATTGTATTTCAAAAAATGCTCGAGTATTGGCGGCAGGTTCATCGCCGTGAGAGATACGAAGAGGTAAATACCCCAATCATGATGCTAAAAGAAGTCTGGGAGCAGAGCGGACACATGAAAAACTATGCCGAAAGAATGTATTTAGCCAGAACTCCCGATGAAAAAGATTATTCCTATGCTGTAAAGCCAATGAACTGCATCGGCGGTATGCTGATTTACAGGACTAAGGTTCATTCATACCGAGATCTGCCGGTAAAGATGGGGGAGATTGGCTTGGTCCACCGCTACGAAGGTTCGGGCGAAGTCCATGGGCTTATGCGCCTTCGCCAGTTTACACAAGATGATGCCCACATCTATTGCCGGCCTGATCAGGTAAAGGAAGAAATCAAAAAGGTATTTGATTTATGTTTTGAAATGTATGAGAAATTTGGCATGAAAGTTGATCATATTGAGCTTTCAACAAGGCCGGAAAAGTCAGTCGGTTCGGATGAGGTTTGGGAAAAGGCAGAATCGACAATGAAGGAAATTCTTGCTGAAAACAAAATCGAACATAAAGTTAATGAAGGTGATGGAGCATTCTATGGCCCGAAATTTGATTTTCATCTAAAGGATGCTATCGGTCGCACATGGCAGTGCGGCACAATACAGCTTGACTTTGCCAATCCGGAAACATTCGACTTGACCTATATTGATGAAAAAGGTGAAAAAGTCCGTCCTGTAATGATCCATCGCGTGATTTATGGGGCAATCGAGCGTTTTCTTGGTATATATATCGAGAATGTTGCCGGCGCATTTCCGACATGGCTCGCTCCTGTCCAGGCTATTGTGTTGCCAATCTCCGATAAACATTTGGACTACGCCGCAAAAATCGAAAAGGAGCTCAATGAAGCCGGAATTCGAGTTAAGGTTGATGATCGTACTGAATCGATCGGCAAAAAAATTCGCGAAGCCGAGATGCAAAAAATCCCATATATGCTTATTGTCGGCGACAAAGAAATCGAGGCTGAAAAAGTCGCTGTCCGTAAATATGGCGAAGGCGACAAAGGGCAAGAAGATTTATCTGCGGTTATTAAAGAAGTCAAGGAGTAAAAATAAAACCAGGGAAAGACTTCATCGGAGTTGGTGGCGGTGCCTTAATTGTCAATGACAACAACGAAATTCTATTATTAAAACGAACGTCAAAAAGCAATAACGATGCCGGTTTTTGGACGAAGCCCGGCGGCACGGTTGAATTTGGTGAAACAGTTGAAGAGATGCTAAAGCGAGAGATTCGTGAGGAAATTGGAGTCGATATTGATATCTTAGAGTGTCTAGGATACACGGACCATATAATTGAAGGTCAGCATTGGGTGGCGATCCACCACCTGGCAAAAATCCGAGACGGCCAGGAACCAAAAAATATGGAACCGAATAAGCACGAGGATATGAGATGGTTCCCACCGGATAAACTTCCCAAAAAGCTTACCCAAACCACGAAGGAGCCAGTAGATATTTATCTAAAGAAAATGATTAAATAAATCACTTTTTTGTACTTATTTGATAAAAATATTTTAATATAAGATAATTTGTTTTAGAAATAAAAACGTAACAATTTCTCCGCGGTCGCGGAGAAATTGTTACGTTTGGAATAATAAGATTTGGATGGATGTACTAATGTTTGGATAATTTACGGAACATGTTTTTTGTGTTAATCTAGCACTGCTCGAAATTCAGGCTTGTACACAAGGGGGACCAAGATGCTGGGATTCATCGAGAAATTGGCTTGGCCGTATTACACCATGCGGCCGTACCATAATTGGAGGCATGCTCAGGGGGTCTGCGCAACTGCCTTCATGCTTGCAGAACGATGCCGACATTGCGGCATCCACGTCTCGATTGAGGTCCTTGTCTGGGCAGCGCTTTTCCATGATGCGTTGTTTGGCAAGGATCCGCGAGAATTCGGGTGCTCGACTCCTGAGGAGCTGAGTGCCAAGGTGGCTGCCGAGGAGATGCGGAAACTTGGCTACCTGGAGCACATGATCGCCGCAGTGATCGATGCGATCAAACCTACCAATGCTGGCGTCATGCCGGTCACCGTCGAGGCGAAAATCTTGCGTGCTGCCGACCTATCACGGATGGCTGGCGCGTACTCGGATTTTCGCGAGGACTTCGACAAACTCGCGGCCGAGTTCGGCTTTGAGGGTGGCTGGGACTTCTTCTGGCCGAATCTCCATGGAATGGTGGCCTATCTCTGGCCGGAGATCAGGCTCACTCCCCAGTACTGGGGCACGAACCATGCCAGCGAATGGCACACCAATGTAGCGAGAAACATCATTCGCAACTACGGTGTGCTTTGTGCGGAGCGCGGCGAGGAGCCAAAGGTCCTTATAGAGATTGGGCCCGGCAGACTGCCAATCAGCCTCTTTCGGAAACATACTCCGCTTGAGCTGATCATCGGCGTCGAACCCTCACAGGCAGATCGCAAAGTCGCGGCTGTGCTTTCTGTCGAGACGGCCAAGCTGCGCAACTCCGCCCCAGAGATTATCTTGCCCGGGACGGCGGACGCACTGCCGATTCCGGATGATGCTGGCGATATCGTGATGGCGAACGTAGCACTACGCTGCCCCGATGCGCTCAGCCCACAGGAACTCCTCCGAGTATTGTCTTTAAGCGATGGGCGACTCGAGGTCATCGAGAGCTACACGCCGACCTATGGTGCAGACAGCATCGAGGTCGCAAGTCGACAGATCGAAGCGATGCTCCCAGGCTTCTCGCTGATCGCAGAAGACCACGACTTCGACTTTTCTGGCTATCCGTGCGTTGACCCGGAAGCCTTCCGGCTGATTTTCGGCCGAACCAACTAAGTATCACCGAGCGCCAGGCCTTGCGGCCTGGCGCCTTCGGTTAAAACTAAAATTTTGTATCAATATCCTATAATTTAAATATTTTAATATAAGATAATCTTTTTGTGAGTTCCAACCCTTAAACATTGACTTTTTGGTCATTTTCGGATACAATATTAATGCTTTAAAAGCATTCTAGATAGCTACCCGCAAGGGAGGAAAGTCCGGGCACCGCAGAGTGGAGCGCTTGTGAAAACAAGCAGGGTGAAAGCTCTGAGAACAGCGCAACAGAAAATATACCGCCTAAGTCGCAAGACCGGTAAGGTTGAAATCGTGAGGTAAGAGCTCACGCGTTCGTACAGCAATGTGCGTCTGTGGCAAGCCTAGCTCGGTGCAAGTGGAGTGGACCGCCTGACATCAATTCCGACTCGGAAGGTGACCTGCGGTCTCCACGCGTAGATAGATTGCTATCGTTATACAAAACCCGGCTTATTGGATGCTTCATAAAGCCTAAAACAGCCCCAGCGAACGCAAATTATGGCCCAATTCAGGGAGACCTGTAATGGGTAACACCTCGGCTTACGCTGGGGTGTTTTAGTTGAAAATGCGAGTGATTTCGGGTATGCTAATGCTTGCAAACGATAAGTTTGGGAGCTGGGTTTTGGATTAGAATTTGATATTCGGGGATCGTCTAATGGCAGGACATTTGGTTTTGGTCCAAAGAATTGGGGTCCGAATCCCTATCCCCGAACCAAAGAAAAATGATCACCTTTTGGTGGTCGTTTTTCTTTTGGGTGGTTATATATGGGGTTCGGACGAGAGAGGGGTCGGGAGAACAATTGGTCTCCCGCTGGCGGAAAACACTAAAAACCGAGGGTTTTTAGAAGTGAGCAGCGCGAATGCCCGAAATCCCTATCCCCGAACCATAATAAAAACACCAACAAATTGGTGTTTTTATTATTCCCTTTTAATTGTTGAAATCATTATCTCCCTAGAATCGCATCGAGCATTTTAGTCCGAGTAACAACTGCCGCCGGAATTAAACCAGAAAATACAGAAACCCACATTACCGCTTCGGCGCGAGCAATAAAATCAACTTTATCTAGGGCAAGAACAACATCCGTTATTGGAATTTGAAATGGATGAGCTATAAAATAAGGTGTCAGGATTGCAAAAAATATGGCCGTGCCGAGCAAAACCCCTATTACCGAATAAACGGCCGATAAAATTACATAACTAAAAATAATGATGTATGGCCGAATACCAATGGCTCGTAAAATGCCGATTTGTTTTCGCTTGTTGATAATGTCCACATATATAACTATAAAAATGGTGACAGCGGCAATTAATATGCCAACAAAGGTCATGATAACATTAATACTTGAAAAACTTTCGCTTACTGATTTCATTAGTCCAGCAACCTCGCGCCAAGTATAGACATTGCCGTCAATGTTTTTATCCTTAATACTGGAAATTACCGTATCTTCGTCATGATTATTCGCAACTTTTATAATAATCGTACTTGTTTTATCGTCGATCTCCGGGAGTAATTTTTCAAAAGCTTTTTGCGTAATAAAAGCCTGTTCATCGGCGTTAAGAAATTTTGTTTTAAAAATTCCGCGAATTGTAAACTCATATGATTGATTATTGAAAATTAATTTAACTTTTTCGCCGACTTTTGCGCCTTTGAGGGAAAATGCATTTTGTTCTACCCCGTCGCCGCCGGCAATTTGCTGGCCTAAAATAATGCCATCTTCATCATTCTCCTCAAGATAACGGCCAGCGATCATTTTTTGTGAGGTATTAGTGACTTGCGCCTCATCACCTGGCTTTATGGCTAACACCTGCCAATTGCCGGAAATTTTTTTATACTCAAGCCGTGCCGGCAGTTGGGCTTGAGCGCTTACACCAATAACCCCATCAATCGAACGTAAAGTATTAACATTTTTGGTTTTATTGCTTATAAACTCTTCCCCCTCTTTGGGAGCGATATAAATATTGCCAGTCATGGTGTTAATAATTTGTTCGTTAGTGCCTTTTATAATACCGTTAAACAAAGAGGAGATGAACAACAAGTTGACAAAAGCAATAGCCACCAGAAAAACGGTAAGGAATAATGTCCACTTTTTTCCTCGCTGTAGATATTTTAAAGTTAGATAAAAGGGCAGGCGGTTTTGACTTTTCATACTATCCTTCCGTCTGCTAATTGAATATGACGGCTGGCATAAGCCAACTCCTCCGGTTCATGAGTAACCATTACAATAGTAATATCATCTTTCTTATTTAAAGATTTAAAAATTTCCAATACTTTTTTTGAAGAGGTCGAATCCAGATTTGCTGTTGGTTCGTCGGCAAAAATAATCTTTGGGCTATTTATGAGCGAACGAGCGATCGCGACTCTTTGTTGTTCGCCGCCAGAAAGCTCTGATGGAAGCCGAAAGCATTTTTCTCTCAAATCAACTTTTTCCAATATTTCGAAAGCCTTAGCCTTTGCTTCCTTGCTTGATTCCAGCATCATTGCCGGAAGCATTACATTTTCCAGTGCCGAAAGTTCACCGATCAAGGCGTATTCCTGGAAGATATAGCCCAGCCCCCTGAGCCGCAAATCCATACGTTTTCTTTCCGAAAGGTGGGAGGTTTTTTGATTGTTAATAATTATTTCGCCGCTATCATATTCATCTAATAAAGCTAATTGATGAAGAAGCGTTGATTTTCCAGAGCCATTTCTGCCAGTAATCATCAAAAACTCACCACTCGAAATTTCAAGAGACACTTTATCTAAAGCTTTGACATTGTTGGTGCTTGAATGGTAAATCTTTATTAAATTGTCTGCTATGATTACTGATTCCATGATTTAATCATAAACTTATTTCTATCATAATAATATCGCCATCTTTTTTTCTCCGACTTTTGGTGGTTGTTTTTCCTGGTCTTGCAATAATATGGGATTCGGAAGGGATCTTTTTCGATCATTTTTCGTGCTATAATCCGGGCATGGAAGAAAAACTAGAAAAAACGGTAGTAAAGACTCTGGAGGCACTGGCCAGAATAGAACGATTCGTTGTTAAATACGGACCTGATCTTAAAAAAGTTCAGAAAGACCGAATCGCTATTAAAATTCAAGAACTACAGAACAAAATTCAAGATTTGTATTAGAGAAATCATTCGTGTTATCTGAATCGATTATTAGAACAACTTTGGATCAGTGTTTAGGATTTTTTGGCTATGATAGTATGCAGCAAATAACGAACAGGACGCAAATGGATGTTTTTAAGGGCTCATCAAAATATTACAAATATCGCCCGCAATATCCCAAAGAGGTTATCGATCTTATTGTCGCGAACCTGCCTGACAAAAAGGGCGATTTGCTTGACATCGGCGCTGGCCCGGGCACTCTTGCTATCCCTTTAAGCCATTATTTTAATCGGGTAGTTGCCGTTGAGCCAAGCAGGGAAATGATCGACGAGGGCAAAATTCTGGCTACCGAAAGGAAAGCAGAGAATATCGATTGGCTTTGTGCAAACGGAGAAGATTTAAGCGATACAATCGGAGAATTTCAGGCAGTGACCTTTGGCAATTCGCTCCACTGGATGGATTACAAAAGAATGCTTGAATTTGCCTATACAATTCTGGCTCCCGGAGGTTGTGTCGGTATAACCGGAGTCTCAACAATTTGGCAAAATACACCAGAGGTCTGGCAGCAGAAAACAATCGAAATTATTAAAAAATATCTTGGTGAAGAGAGGCGAACATCGAGCGGTTCATTTCCTAGTGTTAAGACAAAAGATTATCCGAAAATCCTGGAAGAAATAGGCTTCGAAAACGTTCGCTACGAACACTTAAAGTTTCCAAAGATCAAGGTCGCGTCAAGCGAGATTGCCCAAGAACAACATAGCTATTCTTACGCCGCCCCGGAACTTTTTGGCAATAATCTCAAAAATTTTGACGATGAGCTTAAGGAAGAACTATTAAAAATAAACCCAAATGATGAGTTTTTCGAAGAACGCACAGGAACAGTGATAACTGGACAGAAATGAAAATGATAATTAAGTTTGTACTATTCAAAACAATTTCGGATCAGAATTCAGAATCCCGCGTATGAATTGAGTTCTGTGGTGTTCGCTTGGGCCATGAGATTTCAAGGCTTCTTGATGTTTTTTGGCGCCGTAGCCCTTATTATTTTTGAAACCATATATATCACTCGGGTCTAATTCGCTCATCAATTTGTCTCTCTCGACTTTGGCAATTATCGAGGCTGCAGCTATCGAAATTGATTTATTATCACCCTTCTCCACACAAAAATATTTATATGCGAAACCTCGAAATTGCCGCCCGTCAATGATGGCAAAATCAACACTTTTTAAATTATCGAGAGCGCGCTTGAAAGCCATGATATTTGCCGCACCAATTCCATGTTTGTTAATCTCCTCGACAGATGCTGACCCTATTGCCGAATCGATCACATTTTTTCGTATATATTTCAGGATTTCTTCTCTTTCTTTTGCTTTCAACAATTTCGAATCTTTAATTTTTCGGATTCCGCGAAAGTTTTTTTCAATATCAAAAATTGCCGCTGCGGCAAAAATTGGACCAGCAAGGGCTCCTCTTCCGACTTCGTCAGCCCCAGCGACAAGTTCGAAACCTTGCTCCTGAAAATGTTTTTCAATTTCAAAAGTTGGTTTATTATTTGTGTTTTTTTGCATATATTTTGTCTGCATGATGGCGAATTACAGGACGAAACCTTTCGGGAAATATGTTGATTATGCGGTCACGAAATGCAACATCTGCTCCCAAAATCAAGAGCCCAAAAAAAATCAATGGCCAACCGGGTAATATCGGGAGTAATATTCCCAGTACTCCCAGAATTAACAAAAAAACACCTAGAACTTGTATTAAAACATAAACAAATTTGCCTTTTGTTTTTTTGTCGCCATTATTCATACAATTATCTTAGCACTAATTTCAAGCTGTGCTATAATATCGATTACTATTAAAAAGGAGATTAAATGAAAAATTTGAGCCTAATGTGGAGAGGCGTTATCAACGCAATTGGTATTGCAGCGTATGTAGTTCTGGTTGTGTTATTTCTTAATAATGGTGAAAAGATTTTCGGGAAAATGAATTCGATAATCGGAAGTGCCACATTTCTCATGGTTTTTGTGCTTTCGGCTCTAGTCGTGGGCATATTATCGGTAGGAAAACCGCTTATGCTTTACTTTGATGGTAAGAAAAAAGAAGCCATAAGCCTTCTTCTTTATACCGTTCTCTTCGTTGCAATCATTACATTAATTGCATTATTTGTAATTGCAGTTGTGTAAAACGCTTAGTCTTCTTTTTCATACAGCCCCATCAGATCCGATGTTTCGATAATATGGCCAGACATGGCTTGTTCAACCTTGTGCCGATCTGATTCTTCAGATATTTTCAGCATCGTATCCAGCGCATAGAATCGAAAAAAATATCTATGCTCTCCTTCGGTTGGGCAAGGGCCGTGGTATCCGGCATTACCAGCAGAAGTTATTCCCTCAATTGTGCCTTCGGGTGTCATTCCTTCTTTGATTTTTTTCGTCCCGGGAGGAATGTTCCAAGCAATCCAATGAGTCCAAGTATGCATCGGGGCATCGGGATCATCCATAATTAATGCTAAACTTTTTGCCTCATCTGGGACATCATCAACAATGATATCCGGCGCAATATCGTTGCCGTCACAGGTATATATTTCTGGAATTTTTTCTCCTTCTTGAAAATCGGGGCTGGTAATAATCATGGCACCTCATCTAAATCAAAGCCCCAAAGGGGTCCCTTCGGAATCAAAAATTAAAACTGAAAATAAAATCATTTAATTTTTTGTTTAACGCTATCAGAATCTTAGCCGATCAACAAAGATGTTGCATTATAATTTCTAATAAAAACTTTGAATCTTTATAAAATGGGGGTAAAATAATCCTGTGTAATAATATTTAGAACTAAATTCCAAAAGGAATATGGAGGGTTTATGCCAGAGGATCAAAAAAATACTCCTGAGGCGCCAGCACCAGCGCAAACGGCAGCGCCGCAGCCGACACAGGCCGCACCAGCCAAGAAAAAAACAAATGTAGGATTGATTATCCTGATTGTGGTACTCGTCCTTGTAGTTGTGGGTGGCGGAATTAGTTATGGAATTTATCGTTTTGTCAAAAATAGAGTCCACAATGCAGTGTCGGATGTGATCAAAGACACCACCGGTGTGAACACTGACACTACAAATATTGGCACTGATACCAATGATTATTCACAGGTTCAAGAAGTTACTCCGTCTGATTCCTTGTCGATTTCTGTTAATGCGGAAATCAAGCCAATACTTACCAATTTGTTTGGCGGAGCAAAACTTTCGCTTTGGTCATCGGCAACGGATAGTGCAACGCTGTATTATACTACAAAAAATGAAGTCAATGCCTCAAAATATTCAGACATAGAAAATGCTTTTGTAAATGCCGGCTATACCAAAACGGCGAACTACAACACAAGCGATTCGTTCAGTGCATATTTTGATAAAGGCGATATTTCGATGTATATTGTTTCCTCCGGAACACACATGTTTGATGTGGTCGTTTCCAAAATATCAACAGATACAAGCGCAGAATAAATTATATTTACAATAAGAAAAATCAGGCCAAGGCCTGATTTTTCTTATTGTTCAATTGAATTACTCTGTGGCTGGTGGTTCTTCTTCACTTTCGCCTTCGGCTCCCGTCTCTGGAGCTTTTGGAGCTTCTTCGTCGGCTGGTGCACCGAGTTCTGATTCTTCTCCACCTTCTGCATTCGCTTCTGGTGCTGCTGGAGCCTCAGTGCCTTCAGCTTCGCCACCCTCAACAGGGGTTGTTTCTTCTTGTGTCTCTTCTGGATCCATTGTGGTATCCTCCTCACTAAATATTTCAAATGGCAAATTTCACAATTCACCATATATATCATATCATTTTGTAGGGCTCGGCAATAGCCCATTTGTCCACTATTCTTCTGATAGGCGAAATCTCCAGAGCGAAAGTGCCAAACATACGACAATCCAGGCACCGACGATTGCCATATTCACTGGGTTTTGAAAAGCCGAGCCAGCTTCAAGGGCCACAGTGCGCAGGATTCTGAGAAGTGGTGCAAGTGGCAGATATTGGACAACAGAGTAAAGCCACTTGGGCAAAGAATCGATCGGAAAAAATACGCCGGCTAGAAACATCATCGGGATTCCGATAGCGGTTGCCATCCCTTGCGCCGCATCGGCGGTTTTGGCAAAGCTGGCAACCACAAAACCGATCATCTGAAATAGAAGGGCACCCAAAAGAGCGATGCCGAAAATTTCGAAGATATTTCCATAAATATGTCCGTGAAATGCATAAACGCCAAGCGCCAGAACGAGGGCAACTTGAATTAAATTTACCACTAAACGCGATAAAACTTCGGCGATGATAAATTGCCATGTCTTAATCGGGGTGGTGGTTATGCGCTTTAGTATTTTTTCCTGCCTGTAAGTGCTGATGGCAATAGAAACGCCGATAATGGAGGATTGCATGATTGCCATCCCGAGGATTCCAGCAAGAACAAAATCGAAGTAATTTAACTTTCTCTCCGAATTTATTGCCTGGGCATTAACGGAAAAAATCGGTTTAGCATTCTGAACGGAATAATTTACATTGGTAAGATAAGTATTCAGAAAAGAATTAATAATTGCCACAAGCTGTTGCGATCCGGGGTCGTAAATAACATCAACTTGTCTTGGTGAATCGGGGGTGATATCCCCAAAACCTTGAGGAATCACGACGACCGCAGAAATTGTGTTTTTCTTGATCAAATCTTTGGCTGTGTTCAAATCGCTCTCGTCCTGGACTTTGAGTAAGTCGGTTCCCTTGAGTGCAGAAACTAGACCCTGCGCTATCTGTGTGTTCGAATTGTTGATCAAGCCAATTGTGCCGGCGATGGTTGACCCGCCAAAAAAGAAGCCAAAAATTATTGTAAACATCAGCGGAAACATCAAGCTCCAAAAAAGCGCCTGTCGATTCCGGACCAGCATTTTCAGGTCTGCGATAAATAATCTAAGCATTTGCCTCCTCGTCCTCAATCGCTTTTCCTGTAAGCTCGATAAATAATTCTTCAAGTGATGCTCGCGTTACCAGTAAATCTTCGTAATTTATTTTTTCAATCTCTGATAGAGCAGTTTTTAAATCCTTGCGATTTTTAAGCTGCAACTCGTAATGGTCAGTTTTGCCATCGAATTTCACGAATTCTCCACAGCATCCGCGAATGTTTTTTTCAATGTTTGCTGGAATACCAGCGGCGACAAATTGAATTCTGAATGGATTATTTACCTTCAAGATGAGTTCGTGGACCGTGCCAATAGCGAGAATTTTTCCTCTCTCCATGATTGCAATTCGGTCGCAAAGTTTTTCTGCTTCCTCCATGTAATGAGTGGTCAGAATTATTGTTTTTCCTTGCGACTTGATTTTCAGAATAATATCCCAGAGGTTTCGGCGCGCCAGAGGGTCGAGGCCGGTGGTTGGCTCATCAAGAAAAACCACATCGGGATCATTTATGAGGCTAGCAATAATCGAGAATCTTTGCTTCTGTCCGCCAGAGAGGTTGCCGACGAAGTCTTTTGATTTTTCCCTGAGCCGGACCATGGAAAGAAGCTCATCCGTGGCGATTCTCTTCGGATAAAACCCACCAAAAAGATCAAGAATTTCTCTTAGATTTAAAAAGCTGAAATATGCTGATGACTGGAGCTGGACTCCAATCCTATTCTTAATCTCGGCAATTTCACTCTGCGAATCATGGCCAAGCACTTTGATTTCTCCGCTAGATGGTTTCCTTAACCCCTCAATCATCTCAAGTGTTGTCGTCTTACCGGCTCCATTTTCACCCAAAAGACCAAAAATTTCACCCTTTTCAACACTAAAATTGATTCCATCAACCGCAACAAGCGGTCCGTACTTTTTGGACAAATTTTTTACTTCGATTACTTTCGCCATAATTCCTTTCTTTTGTCTTTCCGTATTATACCCAAGCCGAAGCGATTGTTCTAGTTGTCCTGCCTATTGCAATTTTTCTAAACTAGCACTACATTTTAATCAATAACGAAAGGAAAAAATGAGCATAGTATGGTGGTATGTGATCGGGATTGCGGTGATATTAATCGCTGCGGCATTGCGGGTAGTTCAGCAATATGAACGGGGAGTCTGGTTTAGGCTTGGGCGGGTGATAGGAGAAAAAGAGCCAGGAATTCGGATGATTATTCCGATTATTGATCGACTTTACAAAATTTCTCTACAGATAATTACAATGCCGGTTCAATCCCAGAAAATTATCACGCGCGATAATGTTTCGATTGATGTGGCAGCCGTGGCTTATTACCATGTGGTAGATGCAACCAAATCGATCGTTGCCGTCCAAAATGTTTATGCGGCGGTAAACCAGATTGCCCAAACGACCGTGAGAAATATCGTGGGCCAATTTTCACTTGATGAGGTTCTTTCTGACACGGACAAAATTAACCAAAAAATCAAAAAAATTATCGATAGCCATACAGAAGCTTGGGGCGTGATTGTAACAACTGTTGAGATCAAAGATATTCAACTTCCTGATACGATGCAGAGAGCGATGGCAAAACAGGCAGAAGCTGAAAGGGAGAAAAGAGCAAAAATTATCGCTGCCGAAGGCGAATTTCAATCGGCGGACAAACTTGGTAAAGCTGCTGATATTATCAATAAACACCCAATTGCACTGCAGCTTCGAAACCTTCAAGTCCTATCTGAAATTTCGACAGAGAAAAATTCCACGATCATTTTTCCTGCCCAATTCATGTCTACGATCAATGACATCAAAAAGTTTATGTCGAGTGAGAACTTAAAGAAATAGGTCTAAAATAAATTGTGGGCGGTCCATGCATCAGACCGCCCGACTCGCTCGTTGAAGGCTCGGAGCTCCCTACGGGCTTGGCGCCAGGTGCTCGAGTTTGCCAACTAAAGCACAAAACTGCTCCCAGATCATGGTGCCGTCTTCCTCTGCGAAACTCTCGATCTCGAGTGCGACGCAGAGGTCATGCACTCTCTTGTTCTGGTACCGACGGGCCGTGCGGCAAAGCGAGTCAAACTCGTCTATCGAGAGGTCCCGGGCGTGCGCTGCGCGCCGGACCTGCTTCGCGAGTTCTTCCCACTCTAGCCACGAGTCCCATCCCGCATCTGCGTCCTCTTGCGCTGCTGCGACTTCGAACAACGCATGATGGACTTTTTCCTCGAGTGCCTCGAAACCTTCTAGCAATATTCTCCAGCTCTTTGTCATGGTCAGCTCCTCCTCCGCCATAGGCGGTTGAATTTTCGTGAGGGGCGGCCAGATCCGGACTGGAAAGTTGCCTTGCTGCGAGCACCGCAATACTAACGCACTGGGCGTAAAAAATCAATTATAAAAGCAAAAATCCCCCTTTGGGGGATTTTTGCTTTTATTCGCGTCAAGTAGACGAAATTATCTGTCTTCTCTCTCGCGCATTGGTCGGGCATAAGAAATTCTTAATTCTCTGCCGCCAATTTCTTTTCCATTGAGTTCTTCCAAAGCCTTGGTGGCTGTGGCTTCGTCAGCATAAGTGACGAATCCGAACCCTTTAGAACGACCAGTTTCTCTCTCTGTGATAACGGTAGCTTCAGAAACCTCGCCGGCTTCGGCGAAGATTGCTTTAAGCTGTTCATCACGGAAAGGCTGATCATCTACATTGTAGGGAAGATTTCCTACATAGAGCTTGTTGCTCTTTTCAACTTCTTGATCCATGTTTTCAGTTCGCTTTCCTAAGCGATAATTAAATCGACCCGCTTGATTGTCTCGGGGGATTTGAACGAAAGTTCTTAGCACACCTACACTCTCAAACTTGGTAATATTGTACACTAATGAAATATTTTTGTCAAATACTTTTTTCGCTTTGGAAGTGGATAAATAAAATATTTTGGAAAACGCAGCGTAAATAATTTTGAACTTAACCAGCCTTGCTATTTTCTAAAAATTGTGGTAATCCAAATGTAGCCGTACTATCCCAAAGCGAAGCCCGAAAGGAGGGCATCTGCGTGATTCACGTTTATGGCTTGCCGCATTTTGCCGTATCAAACGTCTACAAGACGAGACCGTATGGGCAAGACGAGCGGTTTGCGCCGTACCCGCTTCCAACGTTTTCCCGGTACAGTTTAGTCCCGGGCCGCAGCTATGCTCTTCCCGCCAAAGACCCCGAATTCATGGGGATTCTCCGGGGAATGGCTCAGGAAGCTGCGGAAGAATGGGCCCTGATCTATTCCATGCTGGCTGCGGCAGGTTTGACTCCCATGGTGATGCTAGCCTTTAGGGAGCTTCTGGGCCAGCAGTATTTCGATGCGATGAAGAGTGGCCCTTTCCCGACCATCAACTTCCCGGACATTGACATCTTGGTTCAAGGGTTCCCTCGGGACCTGTGGACCATGCTGCCGAATGGCACGGTGATGATGGACCTGAGCTGGCACCGCTTCCAAGCTGTGCTCGATCCGCGACATAGCCGGGTCGTCGATCCGGCTTGGGTGGAAAAGAACAACGTTGTCGACAGTATCTACGGCGAAGGCGGCCGGATACTCTTCAGGCAGTCTTTGGCAGTTGTGTTCGACAAGGTCGAAATGCCTGGACCAGAAACGTTGAAGGCGTTGGGAGAAGATCGCTATGAGCTCAAACCGCCGCCGATACAGCCACTCAAGGATCTGGGAATGGCAGTGCTCGAACTCCCGGAAGTATCAGCTACCTTCCTGGATGGACAAGCGAGCAAGATGGGCTATGGCGCCGACAACCACATCGATCGGTTCTTCGCCGTAATTGAAGACCGTCGAGGTGGCTTGCACCTGCTTGCTGACCCCTTGATCTGGTCTGGCTTCCAGGGACAGAGAAAACCGCCAAAGTACAACCCTGATTCGACGCTTCGTGAGTGTCGTCGTCGGGCCATACGCGCTGGCATCGAGTTCCATCGGATCAAACGAATCCACCATCCACTGGCTATGGGCGTCTATCAGACCGCGGACGGCAGAGTGGTCATGAGTGGAGGGGAGCCAGAGCTTCAGCAAGTAATAACGGATCTTGTGGGTGACGACCAGGTCGTCATTAGTGAGAAACCGCTATACCGATATGGAGCATGGTACTACGCGGGCATTCGCTGCCTGATCAATGAGGCTCCCGACTACTTCGCCAATGACCCGCCTAGGGTCCTGAAGGCCGGCTAAGTCCATCCTGCTTTTCGGGGTACCTCTTTCCACGAATCTCAAATTGGAGCTCCACGCTCCGAAGAAGTATCCAAGTTCCCGCCCTCCCCGGCGGGTTCTTGATTTTTAGCCCCAAATTGTTAAAAATGCTTTATACTGCACGTATTAAAGCATTTGAGACTATTATTGGAATTAGTTGCGATGAAAGGTTTAGGCCAAATATTTTTCAAAATCTTCGACGAAATACTTTTTACCTCGTTTCTTGATCGTAAAACCTTCGTCCTCAAGGATCTTTTTCTGAAGATCGCATTCACCGGGGAATTTGGGATTGAGCGATCCGTCGGATTTCAATGTTCTCCACCACGGCGTGATGTTCTTTTTGCCCTCTTCGCGTTGTTCCTCAGCGGCGTGGGCAGCAATCCAGGAAAAAATCCCGCATGTTAGGGGACAGGCGATATCTGAGCCATGCTTTTTTGCGATCTTCTGCCTGATTTCATTGATCGTAATGATCTTGCCCTTCGGCACTTTTTTCATTATTTCATCAACCTCGAGCGGTGCTGGCACCGTCATCGTATCGCCATGCCAATGGATCCGGGCATTTTTGTTCAGCTTTCCCGTTTTTGGCAAGTCTTTTGAATCATGCAATTTTTCAGTCCAAGTTTTTCCCATAATCTTCCTTTCTTAATATTCCATATACTAAGGATGTTTTTTTCCTGAAAACGAATAATTTCCGTACAAATTCGGTCATTACAGCCAGATTTAACGTTTTCTTGGTCGAATGCCAGATCACCGGCCATGGCATCTGGAAAAAGTTTTGATATATATTAAAAACGGCTTTTTCCATCATCCCAATCACTAACGGATTTCTGCTCACAATATAAATATTATACTGATGAATCTTTAAATACCCGAACGCTTTATCGAACAATTTTCTGCCAATTCCTTTGCCGCGAAGGCGGGGGAGAACAATAAAGTCGGCAATTTCCGCCCAATCTTTGCCAAAATAATCCAAGGCGCAGACACCGCCTATCCCTTTTTCATCTTCAAATACGAACATCTTATCAAATGATCTCCAGCGATTGATCGGCACTGCCACAATATTCGGAGTGTTTCTAACTTCGTTTGTTAGTATTTCTGATTCCTTTTTGGTCAATCTTCGGAAAACAATTTCCCTGGTCATTTTTTCTCCAATTGATTTTTTAAATTATACTCCACTATTCCAAAATATTAATTTCGGGTTTACAATAATACATATAGAATCACGGTTCAGCTGATTTTAAGTTTGAGGGGATATGTTCGAACGCCTGAAACAAATCTCAAAACGCAAGCTAATACTTTACGCCGGTCTTTTTGTATTTGTCCTTCTTGCTTCCGGCTCCATTGCAGCCGCCAAATTCGGATATTTTCCTAAGCTAGCTAATGTTCTTCATATCAAGGCCGATACAATAGCTGCTTGGCCACAAACATATACAGTATGTAATGCCGGCAGAGCGGAATTTAACGGGTATTATACATATACGGGGACGAACGACACCTCGGAAGGAAATCCGGGGGTATATTACCGAATGGACAGTAATCACACTATCAATCTTATCGATTATCCTTGGTCAGGACAGAGAGTTTGGTCAGTGACCAATTATGGTTTTTTAGGCTATGAAAGCGGCGCATGGAATAATAGCCCACCGCCGGAAGGCACCTGGGGCACGCACGATCCGGGAACATACGGAAATAGCGCAACTATTAAAGTTGGAAAAGTCGACCCAGCTACCTGTTCCGCAAATATGGGAATATTGCATGGGCAAGTAACATCTTACGTCGATGGTGTTCAAAAGAATCTGGATGGTGTAACTATTAATGTTCTGGGATCCAACGATGTGGTAAATATCTTGCAAACCACTGTCGTCAAAACTGCAACTACTTCCGGTACTACGCTCTACAATTATTCTATTTCAGACATTCCTGTCGGTAATTACACTGTGACTGCCTACAAGGCCGGATATAATTCTCAGCCCACCAGCCGTTCCGTTACTATTTCTTCCGGGGCTACTTCGGAAGCAAATTTCATAATGGCAAGCACGGCTTCTCCGAAGCCAATTGTAAATCTTAAGACAGCGGGCGGTGCCAGCGCCGTAACGATGCAGAGGGGCACAACTACATCACTAACTTGGACAATAACAAATGCAACACTCAGTCTATGTACCGCATCGCCAAGCGGGTGGTGGAATAATACATTGAGTGGCAGTGCAAATATCTCTCCCTTGGCTACCACAATATATTCTCTGACTTGCACGAGCTCCGCCGGTTCTGGTTCTGGTTCGGTAAATGTTACGGTCTCGGATCCAACACCAAATCCAACAACCCCCACACTCAATGCTACATTGACTGCCACCCCAACTTCAGGAACGGCGCCTTTGTCTGATACATTGACCGCAACCGCTTCCGGGACCGCTACAGGGACTTTGAACTATACTTTTTGGTGGAATTGTGACAATCAGGGCAATTTTATCAGCAGTATTATTACTGTTTGCGGTGATCCGGCTGATTCTAGATATGGGGTTAAATTTGATAATGTCACGGATTTGACCAAAACGGTCAGCCATACCTATACGGACAGCGGTACGTTTAAGCCCAAAGTTATTATTGAGAGGGATGTTCTCGGAGCGACCGCAGTCGCTCAAGTCGTAGCGGATCCCGCCGCAACAGAGCCCAATACCTTTAAGGCACAAGGCAGAGTTGTGATGAAAGGTACTGGAGAATTAATTAGCGGAATTGGAGTTGATATCCAGCTTTCTGGCACCGATAAGCACTTTAACACAACATCTCAAGCGGCTTCGATTGATGCAAACAACGGCGCGAATTACAAGATTGCAGATATTCCCATTAGCTCCGATAGCTACAAAGTAACCTATACGATTCCGGGATATTTGAAATTTCTAAATAATACTGACTCTATTAGAATCTTCAGGAAGTCGGAGATTATAAACGGCGTAATCACTCTTCCTGATCTATCGCTTGATATATATTATCTTGGCATCAAGGTGGCAGTGAAAGACGGAACTTACCCAACCTCCCCCGTGCTCGGCGCTCAAGTGACCGTCTTTGATCGTGGATGTAGCTACCTGAATGTGCCCTCCAAGATAACGGATCCCCAGGGAAAAGCGTACTTTTACAGCCAGGATATTTTCGATTATTTGGCGTGGAAGTTTCACGGATGTGCTCCAGTACCGATGATCAAGGTCACAAAGGTGGGTTACTACGATTTTATTGGCTATCCCAACACGCGAGGAGACGAAACTATTGTAAATTTGCAAAGGGCGCAGACACTTGATCGCGAAATAAAAGTTCAGGTTTTGGATCAAGATAGTAAACCAATCGTCGCTGCTCAGGTTAATGTGCGAAGGAATATTTCTGACGAAAATCCTATATCGAAAAATACTGACACTTCTGGGTATGCATCCTTTACAAATGTCACCGGTGTCCTGACTGTTGATGCCTTCAAAACTGGATATCTGCAAAACTCTTCAAGCCGTATCACGCTTGATGTAGGACTTACGGGCAAGATTTCTATTACACTTTCTTTGCAAAAATATATAACATCAGGTCTACCGGCCTCGATTATGGTGGCTGACTCCAAAACACTTAAAGCCATCGGTGACGCCGAAGTTACGCTAAACGGCCAAGGTGTCGTTCAAACAAAAATTACCGACTGGTTAGGGAAGGCAAATTTTTCGTTTGAATTAGGGAAAACCTATACTGCCAAAGCAACAAAAAATGGCGCTTCCAAAACCCAAAGTTTCACAATACCGCAAAATTATTTTTCGCTGACCCTCGATCAACAGAAAGATTTTGCCGCCAGGAATCTATTGATGCTATTAGACACCGGCCAATCTGAGTTTTCGCCCGTACCGATTAAAGTTATTGACGAGAGTGGTAAAAGAATTGCGGGGGCCACTGTGGTAAATAAGCTTAACAACTACTATTTTTCCAATCTCGGATTCACAGATGCCGCTTACATTGGAACATCGTCTTCTGGTCTCGATTTAAAATTAAAAAACGATTTTAGCCTTTACGAGAGTTATTCGAGCTATTTGCAGCCCAACAGGACGCCAATTTCTCCCCCTGCCGGGATTGTGCCTCAAGGGTTTGCCGAGGGACAGCCGCTGGATCTCATGGTGTTGAAACAGGGATATAAACTCCTACATACAACCGCCGTGGTCGAAAAAGACGTCGAAACACAACAACCAAAGGTCATCGTCCTAACTCTTCAAAAGGCCCCCGCCCTGGAAGCTCAGGCGGGAATATATGTCTATAACTACGACTACTTCAAGGATTGCGATTATACTGACCTTTATCTGGAAAAGAAAACTGCCGACGGATCGTGGTCAAAGACAGCCGACAAGGCTTTTCTGGCCGTCAATGATTTTGGAGAAGAAACAGCCAAATTTGTTCCGACAAGCGCTGGCACATACCGCGTGGGAATAAATAAGCACAACGCCAAGTCCCCGCCGGTAGAATTTACTCCAGGCTATGATAACTGGACTCGTCTCGGTGATGTCGAAGACCTTTGCAGCCCTGATGACAACAGTTTATTAAAAGATTACGGCGATGGTATTTATATGATATTCAAGCCCAAGACTATATATGGGCAGCATAGCTCAATTTTCGATGAAGCGGCACAATCACTCCGTAGGTTAAAGTCACAATCTAAGGATGTCCGCCCTGTTGTGATTGGCTTCCTGCCAATGGGAAAAATTGAAGGATACCAGTGGAACGGCATGTGGAATTGCGCTAAAATTGGCAAAGACGTGAAGCCGATCATTTTTTCTACCGAGCTTTTAGACTTTTCACTGGCTTCAGACCCGACCGGTGCTGATGTTGGCGCTACCATCGCCCATGAGTACGGCCACGCTGTTAATGAGAAAATTAGGAATTCAACTCCAAGTATATATGCACCATGGAACGATCTTTACAACCGGGTTATGGCTGGACCGGATAAAGGTTGTGTGATGGGAGCGATAACGGATTCGAATGTTGAGCTGATGCCTGGGGATACAGGAGGACACCCGTGGGACAATGATAATGAATTCTTTGCAAGCTTTTACTGGGCTTATTTCATGCAGCACGGACGGCTTCATGGGATTATTAGAGACCATACTACTGGTACGTGCCAAAATATTATGAAGTATATGTGGCAATGGTTTGCTGACAATGTCGGTAGGGTTGACCCGGATGATGGCCAGGTGTTCAAATCGGTTGGCGGAAGCGTCACCGGCATCCCATATACCTACGCCCAGATTTCTAATGGTTCTTGGATCCAGAGTACTTACGACAAACTGCCGTTATCTCAAAAAGTAAGTATTCAGTATCAAAGAATTCTAGCTCCCGTAATAAGCTCAGTACGGGCGACCGTAGTTTCCGCCATTCAAACCTTAAATAATTGGGCAGATAGTGCTTTAGCAGCCCTACACATCACAAATTTAGGATCGGTCCAGGGGACGCTGCGTAGCGCCAGTGATTCAACAATTCTCGCCAATTACGTCATCCAAATTGGTCCGAAAGCCGCAATCACAAACGGTCAAGGCTACTTCATAATTCGAAATATCCCATCTGGTAGCCAGTTAATTAGTTCAATTCGGCAGCGAGGTACTGGAAAATTGTGTGTCAACTCTCGTCCAACAGGAATCAACATTCTTACAGGTAGAATGGCGACGACGACAATACGTTGTACAACGCAAGCAGCTGCTCCTCCCGCATCTCTCGCCGTAACGCTCAATGCAACTCCCAGCTCTTTGATTGTAAACAATACTCAAACAGTTGCCCTTACCTCAAATGTCACCGGTGGCGCCACAGGCACTAAGACCTACTCCTACTACTGTAAGATTGGCAACACTACTCCAGTCAGAGTGCTTAAGGACACTCCAACCCTATCCGGGGTCTGTACATATACTGCAGCCGGCACCTATACTGCCAAAGTGACAGTCCAAGATAGTGCTGGGGTGACTGCTTCTGCAACTACTCCTATCACAGTTACAAATCCATAGCGAACGAGTTCCAGTTTAATATCTTCATTTTTATGCAATAGGGAATATTTATTCTTTGATTGATGGTGGTAGTTTAATCCCTGCGTTCTACAATTTTTGTGGATAACTTTTTGTTTTATCGTTCTATTGTGCCTTTATTATTAATAAAAATATTGTTGCCTTAATATTGACAAATCACAATATATATTGTAGAGTATTTTTGTTACTACTCTTCCGCTGGAGGTGGCATATGTTGATTTTCCCTGCTTGGGAAGAGGCGGAGGAGTACTTCCGCCGACAGAGGTCGAAGGGAGCCGTGGTTTGCTCCCCTCCCACTCCGCAGCAGCAGGCTGCCCACGCGATGTGGGTTGGCCAACACATTGCCGGAGAGCGATGGCGTGGCGGAACTTCCGTCGAAGCGTCATCCTCTGGCAACACCATCCTCTCGCCAGCAATGGCGAATGGGATTGCCGGCCTCTAGGCCGAGTCCCCGCGAATTTCGTCACCCGTCCCCGGTTTCCGGGGGCGGGAGTTTCTTTTTAATGGCTAAATTTGATAAAATATTTTTATGGAATATGCAGTTTTATATGGAGCAATTTCTGGACTTGCACTCGTCGGTGGGGCAGCTGTCGGCATATATTTTAATTTCTCACAACGGGTAATAGCTCGTTTCATGGCATTTGGTGCCGGGGTTTTGGTTTGCGCCCTCACCTTTGGGCTAATGGAAGACGCCTTTTCTTTTGGTGGTTTTGATGCTGTAACCATCGGCTTTCTTATCGGTGGCTTGGCATATGTTCTTGGGGATTATTTACTTCATTTTTACGGAGGACGTAATCACAAACGAAGAAAAATGATCGAGACTGGTGCAATAACCAATGGCCGCGCAATCACTCTGGGGGCAATTCTGGATGGAATACCCGAATCGGCAGCTCTCGGCATATCTTTGTTTGCGGGGCATGGCAGGGGCTTCCTGATGGCAATGGCGATCGTTATATCCAACTTCCCGGAGGGAATTTCATCCATTACTGGGCTTAAGAAAGAGGGCTATTCCAACAAAAAAATATTCACCACCTGGGCGATCGTAGCGATCACAACTCTAGTGATAACAATATTGAGTTACATATTTCTTACCGACATCGATCCGAACAACATTGGTATTATCGAAGCGTTTGCGGCCGGTGCAATTCTCGCCATGTTAGCGGACACGATGATGCCGGAAGCATATGAGGAGGGTGGATTTTCGATCGGAATAATTACCGTTTTAGGATTTCTGGCTGCTTTTATTTTAGCTAAATTTTAATTCGGTCAGATATTTTAAATATTGGTTTTAGATAAAAATACAAAATCATACAAAGTATGATTATTCCTACAAGGTAGCCTCCGATAACGTCGGATATCCAATGTGATCCGAGATAAACCCGCGAAAAAGAAACTAAAACCACCAAAATTGTAGAAATTGATGCTAATGCAACTCTAATCCAGAGTTTTATTTTTTTATTTATAATCATCGCAGCTATCAAAAATCCGAAAAAAATTGTAAAGAAAACTACGTGCCCACTAGGGAAACTCGGAGAGGATTGCTGGTCGATTATTTTGACGACATCAGCTGGAGGCCGCGGCCGGCCGATGATCAGTTTTGCTAGTTCTTCAATTGGAGTACCGACAACAGTTATCAATATATAAATTGATTCACGGAAATAGCCGAAAAACCAGAATAAGAGAGCAGAAAGCACAATCATAACTCCGGCAACGACTGGTATCCCCAAAAAGCTGATGGACCTAAATATGCTAAAAAAAAGCGTTCGGCTCAAACCTGTGTCACCTTCCGATTGCAAATCTCGGGAAAAGGCAATATCAATGTGTGAAATTGGATGATAGTACACAAGGTAGATCAAAATTGCTAAAAGCGTGGCGGCTATCGCAATAATAATAATTGAATATTTTCGGAGTAATTTCTGTCTCATAAAAGGTTTGATATAATTTTCTCATAATCTATTTTATCGGGAATGCTGGATTGTTTCCATATTATTTATTTGGGATGTAAATGACCGGAAAAACCCATAAAGCAATTGGTATCACAATAGGAATGGGAAGCTTTATTGCAATGCAAGATGCTAGCTATATGCCGGCGACATTTGCAGCGGTTTTATTGTTCTCTTATTTTGGTGCGCTTTTGCCTGATATCGACCAGCCGGCTTCGGAAATTTGGGATAAATTACCATTTGGTTCAGGGCACGCGGTTGGCCATCTAGTTGATCCGTTTATCAAACATCGTAATATCACACACTCAATTCTTGGTTATGCAATCTTTAATATTTTGATAATTTTACTGCTGAATTCGCTTCCCTTGTATTGGGGTGTTTTACCGGCTCCGGTCATCATAGCTTTTGGGCTTGCTTATCTGGCCCATCTTTTAGCCGACATGTTTACGGTTGAGGGAATCCCATTGTTCTATCCTTGGAAACGCTTTTTCGGCATTCCGCCTAAGCCATTTGATGGAATCAGAATCGAAACCGGGCATTGGTTTGAAAATCTAATTATTTTTCCTGTTGCCAATATTATTTTAATATCATTAATAGTCTCAAATTGGTCAAATCTTCATATGATATTATTTAAATAGTTTATAAAGTCCATGAAGGAGAAATTATGCCAAAGGAATCATTTTCTGCGGAAGAGGCAAAAGAAATTGGAGAAAGATTGGGCATCGATTGGTCGCGTTTTGATATTGAGCAGTATCGCAAGGGGATGGGTGTTGAATTAGAACATGGCAATCGCGATGAAGCCACGAATGTAACCAGTGATGATTCTCTTGTAACCGGAAAAATCGCTTTGGCGCATCTTAATGAGTATCCTGATTACTATGACCGGCTCGAAAAATTAGAAGCAGAAGCGGAGGATTTTTGGAACAAAAAAGAAAACCAAAATTAATTCGCCTGCTAATTTTTATCGCCTTGATCCTTCTTGTTGCAAGCGGTTTTTATTACTTTTCAAAAAGCAGAACAAGCGATAAACCCGCTAGCGCGACAGAAATTAAGACGAATTCTGCCAACGAGACTCCACAAGAATCAAAACCTGCGGAGATTGCCAAGACCACCTTTGCTTTTGGTGGCGACTTGATGTTCGACCGGAATGTCTGGCACAAATACAAGGATATCGGTTTAAACCGGATTTTTGATAATTTAGATATTGCGATTTTTAAAAATTCCGACATCGCATTTGCAAATCTGGAGGGGCCGATCTCGGCAGGCGAAATCAACGATGATTATCTTTCCGGCAGCATGAATTTTAACTTTCCGCCTGAAACTATCGATACGCTAAAATATCTTGGTTTGAATATTGTTTCGCTTTCCAACAACCACACGATGAATGCTGGCACAAATGGGTTTGCTAACACAAAAAAAGTTCTCTCTGAGTCTGAAATAAAGTATTCCGGCAGCCAAAATGATTTTGACTCCACAAATATTGTCGAGCTTGAGACTAAAATTCCAATCGCAATTATTACAGCCGACATTCTAGTCGGTTTGGATAATTCTGAAATTGTAAATTCAATCAAAGCCGAAGTTATAAAGGGCGAGCGCGTAATTATCATCCCGCATTGGGGGGTCGAATATCAAAGTATTCACAATAAAACACAAGAAAACATGGCCAAATCCTGGATTGATGCCGGAGCAACAATGGTTATCGGGGGGCATCCGCATGTTGTACAAGATGTACAAGTCTATAATAACCGACCGATAATTTACTCTCTCGGAAATTTTGTCTTTGATCAATTTTTTTCGCCCGAAACCCAGCAAGGGCTTATAATTTCTGGAGACATAGATGAATCAAGTATGACATTGAAATTTTCCCCATTCACCTCGACAAATGTAAAACCAGCCCTTGACACCGGGAGTACAAAATTAGCTAGGATCAAAGCCATTTTCCCTGACGATGAAGAATTTAACTCATTAAAAATTGCAGATGATTCTATAAAGATAGACCTAACTAAATAATTATGAAAAATGTAGTAATTCTTCCGCGACCGCGGTGAAATTGCTACAAATAAACAATGAAAGACGCTGTAATTATCAAAAAAGCCGTTCAGTCACTTCGTTCTGGTGGAGTTATCGGATATCCGACGGATACAACATATGGCATAGGCTGTGTGGTTTCCAACTTAGACGCCGTCGATAAAGTTTTTGAATTGAAAGGGAGAGATTTTTCAAAGCCGATGTCTTTGGCGTTTTCGTCTGTTGAAATGATTAAGAAGTATGTTAAATTGCCGGAAGAGTATGAGAAAATCTTACGTAAATATCTGCCTGGGCCATACACATTTCTCCTTCCAAAAAACGATTTGGTTAGTGAGAAAATCACAGCGGGGTTTGGTAAGGTTGGTGTAAGAATACCAAAATATGATCTTATCATAAAAATTATTGAGGAATTGGGTGAACCGATAATCACAACGTCCGCGAATATTTCTGGTGACCCGGATATAGTTCGAAGTGATGACTTGAAATTACTGGTAGATTTTATCGTATCGGGCGATTGCACGATCAAGATTCCGTCTACATTGATCGATCTGGAAACAAAATCCATACTTCGCAAAGGAGCAAGTCTCGATACCGCCAAAGAAATTATTGCAGGAATTTGATATAATGTAGATAGTTATGTTAATCCGCCAGCTGGCGGAAAGGGAGGAAATGTGAAAAGCAAAGGACTTTCAATGACAGCTATCGTGCTGTCGGTAATCGCTGCGGTTTTAGCGCTTCTAGATGCGCTTGGAGTCGGAGTCTGGCTATCAGCCTCTTCATGGTTGATAGTGGCGGTGGTCTTCGGCGTTTGGGCAATCTACACGAAGGAGTAATATGCCTTCAAAAAATGTGAAAGGCAAAAAGGGGATAATTTTTTGGCTCGGCATTTTTCTCGGTGCGTTACTTGTTGCCGTATCTATTTGGTATGTAATTGCATCTTATGTGGCTACCCATGATGCGGCTTTTTCCGGACTTGTAATTATTCCAACAATTTTATTTCTTGCGGGCTTGATTGTTGCATTGTTTTCAAAAAAAGCAGGCGCCATTGCCTACGGAGTATTATTTGCTCTTGTTCTTGCAACTTCGATCGTTCAAGGGACGTACTGGGTACTATATATAATCCCGGCTTGGCTTTTTCTTGCCGGCACATGTATTACGATCTCGATTTGGGAAAAATAATTGGCATCTCAAATCTTTTACTACTCTTGAATATCATCGACATTATATGTAAAGATTTCGGCATCCGGACGAGCCCACGCATCAGCCAGAAGGCCAGCTTTTTGGGAGAGGGTCGACATAAATTCATTTGGTTCCGGTAAATCTTCCCAGACCTGGGGTAGATAAGTTGCTTGGTTCATTCCAACCTGTAGGATCAAACCTGGCTTATTCCTTTCGATTTCTTCCAAAAACGTTTTAGGCGATTTGATTTGCATGTGTTTTGCCTCACCCAAGACCGAAATTTCAATTTTAATCTCATTAAGTTCGGACTCAGCAAGCTGTGGAAACCTATGATCGGAAAAAGCGGCATTGAGTGAATTATTAATTACGTCCTCATATATTTTTTTCTTCGCGATCAGTGAACCGATGCAGCCACGCAATTCGCCATCTTTTGTTAACGTAACAAATGTTGCTCCTAGTTTATTTGTTTCGGCCGGAGCATTAGATTCATCAACTTTCAATTTTCCTTTGCCCCTAAAGTAATTCTCGAGCGATTTTCGAGCGATTTTTAACAAAAATTGTTTAGATTCGGTTTTCATAATGAAACTTAAAACTAATAACTATTAAGTAAAGACCAGGATATACACATAATATTACAATCGCAGAAAAATTGCGCTATATTAATATAAACATAACAAAACTGATAACTAATCAACAAAACTGATTTTCGGATGGTTATTCGTTTTTAGTTGTTACATATTACATAATAGACAAGAAAGGTGCCTTTTGAAACTATTTTTGGACATCGAGACTTTGCCGGCAGCCGGCGATAAATTAGAACTTCTCAAAAAACTTTGGGAAGAAACGAGCAGAAAATCAACAAAAGAAAAAATATCATTTGATGATTATTTTCGCTTAACTTCACTTTCGGGAGAGTTTGGCAGAATTTTTTGCATCGGTTATGCCACCGATGACAAACCGACGGATTGTGTTTCTGGCGAAGAAAGGGAAATTCTTATTAAGTTCTGGGAACTTGCAAAGAATGCTGATTTATTCATCGGGCACAACATTATAGACTTTGATTTGAGGTTTATTTATAAGCGCTCGATCATTCTTGGCGTGAAACCATCTAAGGATTTGTCGTTTGCCCGTTATCGCAATAATCCGATCTTTGACACGATGAAGGAGTGGGAAAAATGGAGCAATGGATGCACAAGTCTGCACAAGCTAAGCTTAATCTTGGGAATTGCTTCGCCGAAAGAGCAGGGGATTGATGGCGGAAAAGTTTATGATTATTTCCTCTCTGGTAAGGGCGATGAAATTATTGAGTATTGTAAGCGTGATGTTGAAGCTACAAGAGCTGTTTATGAGAAAATAACTTTTAATAATTGAGAATATATTCTATTATGTAGCTGAAGCATGTTGAAGGCAAAAGCCTGTTAGCAGAAGTTTGACAATTTTTAATAATAAAATAGTGGGTAGTTAGCCGTATGCGGCGGTCAAATTTTCACTACCCGGAAGGAGCGAATATGTGGTTCGGAATTGTGCTTATCGTTGTTGGAGTTGTTTTTCTTCTGCAAAACCTTGGATATGTTACTGGTGAGGTCTGGAATATCGTATGGCCGGCATTCATAATTCTTCTTGGAATTTCAATCCTCCTCAAAAAGGACAAGAAAATTATTGTTAGCGCTGAGAAAAACGAAGAAGATAAAGATAATAAATAGTATTTTTGTCTCAGATTCCCTCACTGAAGAGTCTTAAGATCGATGATTAAATAAAAATTATCACAAATAAAATTCATCAATCGTTATCTGGCTAGATTAAAAATCAGTGTGGTTAAAATGAAATCATCAAATATTGCTCTCGCAGTCGCAATAATCGCACTCCTTTTGGGGGGTGGGCTATATCTTTATGACCAGAAGACTTCAAATGAGAGATCCCTAGTGTCAAATGGTCCAGTTTCATCAGACGAAGATAATTCGAAAGACGAAGACCAAACAAATGTAGCTCCTTCTCCCCAAAAAATAAATCTAAAAGCGGTGGGGACTGAAGCGAGTGGAATATCTGGAAGGGTTTATGCAAACAGTGAGTTTATACTGACTATCAATGCCCAGTTGCCAAATTTAGAACAAGGGTGGTCATATGAAGGATGGGCATACAAATCAGCCAATGAATCGTCCGAACCTTTGTTTCTTGGAAAATTGGATGATGATGGTGGCACGTACTACCTAGAATATCGCAAGGGTGAAGACATGAGTAGTTATGATCATATATATGTATATCGCGAAAACAATATGGGGGAAGCAGCGGGAGTTGTAATTTTGGAAGGGCAATTTTGAATAGAAAAATATATTTATTGGCGTTTATCATATGTTTGGCGGGGGTAGCCTCGCTAGTTTTTATTTTCAGGGGCGATCTTTCCAGAAATGTACCAAAGGGAGATATCGTTTCAGAAAAGATTATCCATCTTAACCTGGATCAAGACAAGAAAGATGAATCGGTCAGCTTGAAAAGCTACAAAGAGGGCGACAATACGATATTTATTCTTACCATTTCGAAATCATGGTTTCTTGCTCAGTCAGTTTCACTAAGCGGTTTTCAGGATGAGGTGAAATTTTGTGATCCAGTGTCGTATAATTTTTCCGACGATAACTTATTGTGCCTGATTGGAAATGTTGGCGCTCATAGCCAAAATATTCAATTTGTGGCATATAAAGACAGAAAAATTGATGTGGTTAAATTCAAAACTGAGAGTGGGGAAACCGCAAATATGGTGTCGGATGAGCCGAATTTTGCTATTAACCATGATTTAAACTTGATTCATGTTGATAATAGAAATTATGAACTTGATCCGTTATCCGACGCTTTGCGCACCACTTATAGATACCGAAATGGCGTATTTACATTTGTTGAAACCAGCGATATAGTTTTGGGTAGCAGCATATAAATTTTATTCAGAAAGGGAGAATATGAAAAACAAACCACTATATCTATTCGTATTTATCGCAGTGATTATTGTAATAATTGGGTTGGTTATTTTGTTTTATTCCAATAAAAAATCTAGCAGCGAACAAGCAAATTCGGACAATTCCGGCGAAGGTAATGTAGCAGGGGTGACCACAGAGGATCAGGATTTCGCCACTGGACTTGCAAAATACATGACAGCTCAAGGAATGGTAATGTATGGGGCATATTGGTGCCCTCATTGCAAAAGCCAGAAGGAAATATTCGGAGATGCCTTTAAATATGTTGATTATGTAGAGTGTGATGCTTCAGGACCGGATGCAAATCCAGACGAATGTGTCGCCAAGGGCATAGAGGGATACCCGACCTGGATTTACAACGGAACAAAATATTCCGGTGATAAATCTTTGCAGGAACTGGCAAATATTGTCGGATATAATCAGAAATAGACAGAATATTGTGCAACATTCAAGAATGCGGCTCTTGCTGCATTTTTGTTTTTCTGTCGGGAACAACAATGGTAGTAAATTTATTGTAGCTATATGCATTTTATATCTTAATCGTAATTAGCCAATATGAGAGCCAATATTATATCTTGGAATATTTCTGTGGCAAAAAAGTAAAATTTTCTTTTGAAAAAGTGCTTGACAAGCGTGATCCACGCCTAATACAATGGTTTATGTACGTAAGATAAGTAAAAATCCCACACGGAAGGAGGTGAAGAAAATGGCACAAGCATATTGCGTTAAATGCCGCAAAAAGGTTGAGATGCAGTCAGCTGAGCAAATTACCATGAAGAATGGCAAGCCAGCAACAAGAGGCGTCTGCCCAGCATGTGGTACTAAGGTTTTCCGAATCGGAAAAGCCGCCTAATCAAAGACTCTTTTAATTTTTGTTTTTGATAGTGAAAAAAGCCTGAATAAGGCTTTTTTCATTTCAGCCTAATGAAAAAGTTGTGAGACGCGAGCTTTTTTCATTTCAGCTATCGTCGAAATATCGACGATCGTCCAATTATCGGCGAATTATTGAATAATGGTATCATATAAGCTAGAATCAAGTTACATTTATGAAGAAAGCCGAATTATTTTTTATATTCGTTTTGCTTCCCTTGGATATCGCGATGATAATCGCTGGTTTTGCATTTTCTTACTTGCTTCGAATAAACCTTGAAATTGGCGAAACGTTTAATCGCAATGGATTTTGGCAATACCTTCAGTATGCACTCTATCTCATTCCCATTTGGATAATTATTTTTGCCGCCTTTGGTTTGTATAGAAAAAGAGCAGACCGAAACCCGTTTTCCGATTTATTCAAAATTTTTATTTCAAGTTCTGTGGTTATACTTATTTTGACCATGATTTTGTTTTTTTCGAAAACCACATTTTTTTCAAGAATAATTTTGCTTTTAACTTGGGCATTTAGCATAATTTTGATTTCATTTGGCAGAATGCTTCTAGACCAGCTTCAAATTTATCTTTTAAAATTTGGAATCGGGCGCCGGAATATACTTTTAATTGGTGCAGATAATGTCACTTCGTTTGTGGCAAATGAAATCAGAAAAAATCCTTCCTTAGGTATGCGGGTGGCTGGGGTTGCATCAGACGATGAAAGATCTGGTGAGGCCCTGAAATATCTTGGCAATCTGTCTGAGCTCTCAAAAATTATTTCTGAAAAACAAATCGACCAAGTCATCGCATCGGAATCTAAACTCTCACAAACTAAAATCGCGCAAATTATAGAAACTTGCAGCGATAGGTCTATAGCTTTGAGCTTTGTTCCCTCAATATTTGGCGCAATGACCATAAGCGTCAAAAACGACACAATCGGGTCGATGCCACTTCTTGATGTCCAAACGATTGCTCTGGACGGCTGGGGTAGAATCATTAAGCGAATCTGTGACATTATCTTTTCTGCTTTATTACTTATCGTTTTGTCCCCGATTTTGCTAATAATTGTGCTGTTGGAAAAACTGACCTCAAGGGGTCCAATCTTTTATTCTCATGATCGTATTGGCCGCGATGGAAAAAAATTCAAAGTTTATAAATTCAGATCGATGTACATTGATAAATGTGATTTTAAAGATGGCGGCGCCAAATGGACTACGGCCGAAGATGAAAAGAACAGAATTACTCCTCTTGGTAAAATAATTCGGAAGACAAACATTGATGAATTGCCCCAGTTTTGGAATATATTGATAGGTAATATGAGTTTTGTTGGGCCTCGTCCGGAACAACCAACCTTTGTAGAAAAATTTGAGAGAGAAATTCCTGAATATTATAAGCGACACAGGGTCAAATCAGGCCTTACCGGTTGGGCGCAAGTCAATGGTTTAAAAGGAGACACCTCTATTCCGGAGAGGGTGAGATATGACATGTTCTATATTGAAAATTGGAGCTTGTGGTTTGATATGAAAATTGTGATTAAAACGATCGGTTTAATAATTTATGAAATATTCGGCGGAAAGTATGAATATCACACTCGTCCATGATTGGCTCACAAATATGGCTGGAGCAGAAAGAGTTCTTTTTGAGGTCAAAAAGATTTATCCTGACGCTCCGATATATACTTCGGTATTTGATCCGGTTGGTGCCAAAGAATTTGCAAAATTTGATATCAAAACCAGCTATTTAAATAATTGGCCGTTTTTTAAATCAAAAAGAGAACTTCTGATCCCATACACCCCACTTGCATTTGAGTCCTTTGATTTTTCCAAGTACGATGTTGTGGTTTCATCCACGAGTTTTCCCTCAAAGGGCATAATTACAAAGCCGAATACCGTACACATATGCTATTGTCATACGCCATCTCGGTATTTGTGGGAACCACAGGTAGATCCCAGGGCTAGTAAAGGGTTCCTGTCGGGTCTTCGGAAAAAAGTGGCGCACAAAAATAGAATCTGGGACATCGCCGCTGCTGAACGAGTCGATTATTACATTGCAAATTCACATTATGTAGCTAAAAGAATCAAAAAATTTTACCATCGAGATAGTGTGGTCGTATATCCGCCGGTTGATGTTGAAAAATTTTCACCAGACAAAAATGGCAAAACCGGAGACTATTTCCTGTTTGTTTCCAGGCTTGTCGGGTACAAACGATGTGATCTTGTTATTGATGCTTTCAATAAGTTGGGGCTTCCGCTCAAGGTTATCGGCCGCGGGCCAGAGAAGGAAGCGTTGGCAAAAAAGGCAAATAAAAATATTGAGTTTCTGGGTTTTTTGAGTGATGATGAGATCAAAAAATACTATTGTGAAGCGAAAGCGTTCATTTTCGCGGCCGAAGAAGATTTTGGAATCGTGCCAGTAGAGGCGATGGCATCCGGCCGGCCTGTGATTGCTTATGGGATTGGCGGTGCAGCGGAAACAATCGTGCCCGGTGTAACAGGCGAATTTTTTACCGAACAAACAACAGACTCATTAATTGCTGCAGTCAAAGCATTTGACCCAAAGAAATACGATACTACAAAAATCAGGAAGCATGCCGAAAAATTCTCATCGGAAAGATTCAGGAACGAATTCAAGACAACGATTGATAAATTAGTTTCTAGCTATACTAATACTAATTCAAAATGAGTTGCCAAAAACTAAAAGTCAGAAACTAATATGAGGCGAGGGGTGTGAGGAAAATTCACGACATCAAAATCAGGACTAATAGAAAAAAACCGATTGCCGTATCTTACGAAAATAGAGACGGCTACGATGATGGTTTTTGGCATGGTTCCGAAAATTTTGAAAAGAAGCCAATTCTGAGCGATAAACTGAAAATGGCGATTGCACGAGGAAGTATTGCTGTAGCAATTTTAACATCTCTTTTAGCTTTTTCACTTGCCCGAGCATTTGATGCTAAAAGTAAAGTAGAAATCTTAGTTGAAAACACTAAAATTTATTTAGACAATGCGTTTTCCAGCTTAAACAAGGGCGAAATCGATCAGGCGCTGTCCGAAGCTGAAAAAGCCAGAGCAAATATTTCTGAAATAAAACTCAATCTCCAATCTTGGGGGCAGGATTTAAGTTATTTAAGTTTGATCTCCAACAAACATTCCGACACGGTTAATTTGGAAATGACGCTCGATGCAGCAAATATTATTTTAAATACGCTTACCGACTCGCAAAAAAGTTTGGAAGCAATAATTTCCGAAGAGTTTGCTAAAGATAAAAAGGACAAAAACGTCAATTTTGCTGTTGATATTGCCGCTGTGTCAGAAGCATTTTCAAAAACCATTTCAGATTCGTCCGATAGATTATCGGATTGTGAAAAAATTTTAAATAGAATAAATCTTGGTCAGCTAGGATCCTTCAAAAATAGTATAGAAAAAGCCCGAGCGGCAATTTCCTCGGCAAAAAAGTCGATCGAATCTTCTCAAAAACTTGTTTCTACAGACTTGCCTTGGATTTCGGCAAAAGATGGGCAAAAACGTGATTTTCTGATAATTTTTCAAAACAATGCGGAACTTAGGGGTGGAAGTGGCGGGTCCTTTGGTTCTTTTGGGGTAGCACATTTTGAAAATGGCAAGTTCAATGGAATTGATTTTGGCACGAATATTTACAAAATCGATCATGCATTTGAGGCCACAACAAAAATTGCACCGCCGGATGATCTTTCGTGGGTTGTCAGAGATGGGACATGGGCACTAAAGGATTCCGGATGGGCTGTTGACGGACCCGAGGCATTTGAGAAAATTAAATGGTTTTATGAAGCTGAAACAGGACAGAAGATTGATGGAGTGTTTGAATTGGACACATCTGCTTTCGTGGATATATTACGATTAATTGGCCCGGTTGATTTGCCGGCTTATGAGAAAATAATTGATGCAAATAATTTTGAAATGGAAACAGAAAAAGAAGTACACCAAGATTATTTCAACAAATCGGGTGCACTAGAGGAAAATGAGCCCAAAAAAATGCTTGCGGATATGATGCCGGCTGTAGTCGATCGTTTGATTTCCAAACTTTCCGACAAAACAGAAATTGTAAACTTATTTAAAACGTTCTCGGATTCTTTCAGCCAGAAGCACATGATGTTCTACGCTTTTGACAAAGACATTGAGGCTGACTTGGAAAAATACAATATCGCCGGAAAGGTCTTGAATACGGGAAACGATTATTTATATGTTAATAATTCAAATTTGAATGGGTTCAAATCAAGCTCAAACATTTTGGAAAATTTATCATTAGATTCCACTATTGGTAGCGATGGAATAGTAAACAATTCTCTTATCATCAATCGCATTCATAACGGATCGAATGAATGGCCAGACGGATACAACATCAACCTTTTACGGGTTCTTTTGCCAGCAAATTCGAAAGTTACAAATTTTGATCCGGTTGTCGGTAACTTTGAGCAAAATAGCAATTCTGGCTATAAAAATGGCCAGCCCTATTGGGCAAGCGAAGAGGCGGGTAATCCCGAAATGGTTTTTTGGATCAACACCAAACCAAAAGAGGAAAGTAAGGCTACCATCAATTATTCTTTTCCAATAAATAACTTTGACCAAAATGGATTGATTTACTCCGCTGTTTTTCAACGCCAGCCAGGTGCAAACGCCGACAGAATTACTTATACGCTACATTTTCCAGAAAATTTAGTACCGATAAATCTACAAGAGTACAATGCGGAGACAAATTCGGCAACTTTTAATTTTGACTTAATTTCTGACAAAAACATATCAATCAAATTGCAACGGAAATAGTATATTTTAAACAAGCAATTCTCAAGTATGGGCCTACTAATTATACACAATAATTGGTGATGCTTTTTGCTACTTCCAGAGGGTAAATTCTGGAATTTTAGATTCATTTTGTGCTTGGCAAATCTGGAGTCGAGTGATAAAATATATACGTAATAATTAATTCAAAATCAAAATTTCAAAGCCAAAATTGCAAACATTAAGTAATTAATTGCAACGGTTATTGTTTTTGGATTAGTTTGAAATTTATTCTCGAAATTTAATGTTAGATTAGGAGTTTTGATGCCGGAAGACAAAGATAAGAACAAGCAAGCCGATTCTTATAACGCATCTCAAATTACTGTTTTGGAAGGACTTGCGCCGGTCCGAAAACGACCGGGCATGTATATTGGCGGCACTGGAATCGACGGCCTCCATCACTTGGTTTGGGAAGTCCTTGACAACTCAATTGATGAGGCGATGGCCGGTTTTTGCGATAAAATCGAAGTTATTATTCATGAAGATAATTCGGTTTCCGTTGATGATAATGGCCGAGGCATTCCGGTTGACAAAGTTAAAGCGACCGGTAAATCGGCTCTTGAAACAGTTCTTACCGTTCTTCATGCGGGAGGTAAATTCGGCGATGGAGGATATAAAGTATCCGGAGGATTGCACGGGGTGGGCGTTTCCGTCGTTAATGCTCTTTCAACCTGGGTGAAAGTGGAGGTCAAAAAAGACGGAAAGCTGTATTTTCAAGAGTTTGAACGCGGAGTTGCCAAAGAAGAAGTCAAAGTTATCGGCGAAGCATCGGATACCGGTACCAAAGTGACATTTTTGCCTGATCCGGAGATATTTTCTAATATCAATTTTAATTTTCTTACCATCTTGGCTCATAGCCGACAACAGGCTTATCTGACTAAGGGGGTTATGATTACGGTTAAAGATCTTCGCGATAAGCCTTCGCAGAAAGAAGAGGCAAAAGAGGAAGAGCCAGAGGAAGGATTCGAAACCGAAGAGGACAAAGAGGATTTCGAGCAAAACATGAAAACCGGCCGTGGCTCGGCTGCGGACGAGAAGAAGGAATCAATTGTTGCCCACAATCCAGAATATTCCTTTTATTTTGAGGGTGGAATCTCTTCCTATGTCCGCCATATCAATAAGTCGCGAACTCCGCTTAATGATCCGCCGATTTATATTGAGAAAGAATCCGATAATGTTGTTGTTGAGCTTTCACTTGCCTACACCGATGATTTTAAGGAACATACTTATACTTTTGCTAATAATATTAATACCGCAGAAGGCGGCACACATCTGACCGGTTTTAGGACGGCCTTAACTCGCGCAATTAATGATTATGCTAAAAAGAATAATTTGATTAAGGGAACAGCCCTTTCTGGTGAAGATGTCCGAGAGGGATTGACGGCTGTTTTATCAGTAAAATTGCCCGATCCACAGTTTGAAGGCCAGACGAAAGCGAAGCTTGGCAATACTGAGGTTAGGACTATTGTAGAATCTGTCGCCACGGAATCGTTGGGGTATTATCTTGAAGAACATCCTGCAGAAGCTAGAAAAATCATTGAAAAATGTTCGATTTCAGCTCGTGCCAGGCTTGCTGCCCGTGCCGCCAGAGATACTATTATTCGTAAGGGTGCGCTCGATGGAATGACTCTCCCTGGGAAGTTGGCGGATTGCTCTTCAAAAGATCCAAAACGATCAGAAATATACATAGTTGAGGGTGATTCTGCTGGTGGGTCAGCCAAACAAGGCAGAGATCGTGAATTTCAAGCGATTTTACCCCTTCGGGGAAAAATTCTTAACGTTGAACGGGCCAGGCTTGATAGGATGCTCTCTTCAGATGAAATCAAAGCCTTGATTGTAGCACTTGGTATCGGTATCGGTGAGGAGGTTGATTATTCGCGCCTTCGGTACGACCGCGTCATTATAATGACTGATGCGGATGTCGATGGTGCGCATATCCGTACACTTCTCCTTACGTTTTTCTTTAGAAATTTTCCAGATCTTATCGAACGAGGGCACATCTATATTGCCCAACCACCATTATATTCAATAATCAAGGGAAAAGATAAATACTGGGTCTATTCTGACGATGAAAAAGATGCGAAGGTCCGTGAAATTAAAGCTGGCAAGGAAGAGGTAACGGGTATCTCGATTCAGCGCTACAAAGGTTTGGGTGAGATGAATCCCGGGCAGCTTTGGGAGACAACCATGAATCCTGAAAACCGCATGCTGTGGCAAGTAAAACTGGATGACGCTGAAAAAGCAGACGAAATATTTTCAATGCTAATGGGTGATCAAGTACCTCCTCGCAAGAGATTTATTCAAACTCAAGCGAAGACGGTTAAAAATTTGGATATTTAACATAAATGACAAGGAACTAGTATGGACGAAGAGAAAGACCAAAACAAGAACGACAATGATGTTTCTGAAGACCAAACCGGACAAGACGATAACTCGATAGCAGAATCTGAAGAAGAGCCCGAAGAAATTGAACCTGTTCATCATATGTCTGATGATACCGGCGAAGTTCATGAAGCTGAAAACATTGATTCAATTCCTGACGAAGTAATCGAGGAAGAAATCAAGAGTGAATTTGGCCTTTTAAAACCGCGGTCATTGATAGAAGAAATGCAAGTCTCATATCTCGATTATGCTATGAGTGTTATTGTTTCTCGGGCACTGCCTGATGTTCGCGATGGCCTGAAACCGGTTCACCGCCGCGTATTATATGCCATGTATTCAACGGGGCTTCGCCACAATGTGAAATACCGCAAATCGGCAAAAGTCGTGGGTGAGGTACTTGGTAATTTTCATCCACACGGCGATTTAGCGGTTTATGATAGCTTGGTGCGTTTAGCTCAAGATTTTTCAATGCGTTATCCTATGATTGATGGCCAGGGAAACTTTGGCTCTATGGATGGCGATTCTGCTGCTGCAATGCGATATACTGAGTGCCGTATGAGCGCAATTGCAGAAGAAATGCTTCTTGATATCGATAAAGATACCGTCAACTGGCAAGATAACTATGATGGCTCGACACAGGAACCAATGGTATTACCGGCAAGAATTCCGCAACTATTGTTGAACGGTTCCATGGGAATTGCCGTTGGCATGGCAACCAATATTCCACCTCACAATTTGGGAGAATTGTGTGATGGTGTCATACATTTGATTGATAATTCTGAAGCAACTGTTGATGATCTCATGGAATTTATAAAAGGGCCAGATTTTCCAACTGGCGGAAATATCTACAATATTGAAGATATCAAAACAGCATATGCGACCGGCAAGGGCCGCATTATGATGCGGGCAAAAGCTGAGATCGAAGAAGCGAAGCGCGGCTTCCGTATCGTGATCACGGAAATTCCATATCAGGTAAATAAAGCAACTTTGATCGAGAAAATTGCTGAACTTGTAAAGCTGAAAAAAATTGATGGAATTTCTGACCTTCGAGACGAATCAGACCGCCGCGGGGTCAGGGTTGTGGTTGAGCTCAAGGGCAGTGCTTATCCAAATAAGGTTTTAAACCGCCTATTTGAGCTTACAAGCATGCAGACGGCATTTCATGTAAATTTGCTTGCCTTAACTCCCGATCTTGAACCAAGGGTGATGTCACTCAAAGATGTGCTTGGTTATTATATTGAACACCGGAAAGAAGTAATTACTAGGCGCAGTGAATATGAGCTTAATCGTGCCAAAGATAGGGCTCATATTTTAGAAGGCTTGAAAATTGCTCTTGATAATATCGATGAGGTTATCAAGACAATAAAAGAATCCGAAACCCGTGATGCGGCAAAAATAAATTTGATAAAAAGGTTTGAGCTTTCCGAAAAACAAGCTGACGCTATTCTGGACATGAGGCTTTCGGCATTAGCAGCTCTTGAGAGAAAGAGAATCGAAGATGAGCTTGCCGAAATTATGAAGAGGATTGCTCATCTTGAGGATATTCTTGCTCATCCCGAAAAAATTCTTGGGCTTATCAAAGATGATCTTTCTGAAGTTAAAGAAAAATACGGCGACGGCAGAAGAACAGTTGTCGTTCCGCATGCCCTCGGATCATTCTCTGCTGAAGATTTAATCCCGAACGAACAAGTAATTGTTTCTCTCTCCCGAGGCAACTACATTAAGCGCCAAGAGGTTGGGACGTACAGGAAACAAGTCCGTGGCGGTGTTGGTGTAGTTGGGATGACGACCAAGGAAGAGGATATTGTTGATTATCTGGTGTGCTCATATACTCATGATGATATATACTTTTTTACCAACCAAGGGCGCGTGTTCAAGAGTAAGGTCTATGAACTTCCGGCAACTTCACGCCAGTCAAAAGGCACACCGGTAGTAAACATAATCCAGCTTGGTCCAACTGAAAAAGTAACTTCAATTTTGACTGTCCCGCAAGTAAAAGACGGCATGAAATTCTTTGTCATGGGGACCAAAAACGGCCAAATCAAGCGTACAGAAATTGAAAAGTATGACAATATAAGAAAAACCGGCATTGTTGCAATCGGCTTGAAATCTGGCGATGAGCTTAAATGGGTTAAGGCAACTTCTGGCAACGACACGATTGTCGAGGTCTCTGAAAAAGGCCTTGCAATCTGCTATAACGAAACTGATGCCAGGCCAATGGGACGATCTGCAAGCGGCGTAACCGGAGTGAGGCTCAAGGCTTCCGATAATGTGATGTCGATGGATGTTATTCATAGCAAATTTGCGGGTATATTTGACGAAACAATCACCAAATATACTGGGCCGGATATGCTAATTGTTCTTGAAAATGGATTTGGAAAACGCACAATGCTGAAACATTTCCACTTGCAGAAACGCGGAGGAATGGGAATAAAAGCCGCTAACTGCACTCCGAAAACTGGTAACGTAATCGGTATGCATATTACCTATTCTGATGAAGGAGATGTTGTCCTTGCTTCAAACAAAGGCCAGTTTATAAGAATGGCACTTAAAGATATTAAACGTTTGGGCCGAGACACTCAGGGCGTTACGCTCATGAGATTAAAGGGAGGAGATAAGGTTGCGTCTGTTGCCCTGATTTTGCCGAATGATGAAGACGAAGGAGATAGCAGTCAGCTTCCGCTGGATAATGGAAAACCGCCAAAATTAGATATTAAGCCACAAGAAGAAACAAAATCATCCGATGAGTCGAAAAATAATTCTTCAAAAGAAGTTGCCAATTCGCAAAGTGTTGAAAAAAGAGCTGCAGAAAAAGATGAAAAGAATGATCCGGCTGCGGAATTAAAGATTAAATCCTACAAGGAGCCAAAAGTGCCGGAGACAAAATCAACAAAACAGCCAGAAGAAAAATCAAATTCTTCGAAAACAATTATTCCAGAAATCCATAATTACAAAGAAACAGCAGAGGTGAAAGTAAGGGAAGAAAAAAACGAGGAAAAATCAGTTGAAGCTGGGTTTACGATCAAAAAGGTTCCTTCAATAAAAAAGGATGATGAGCCAAACTACTGGGGTAAGCAAAAAGGGTTGTATAACTAGTGTCAAATATCTAATTATTTTACTCGATACTAGGATCTAAACATGTTGTGTTTGCTCTTCGTTGCGAAGAGTGGTTAAGTGTGCTATTCTTAGTGAGCGTAAAAGGGTAATTTTCGCTTTTAAAAATGCAAAAGAAACGATATCCACAAAAAAAGAGCGACAAAAAAAAGCGGGCGCAGAATCGCCGCTCTTTTGCTACCCAAAATAATATTCCTGAAATGCAGGAAACAGCCACTAGGGAGAGTAGGGGAGAAATATTAATTCCTGCGGTCATTACGGTTAAAGATTTTGCCGTCGTAACCGGCTTGCCTGTAACTAGCATTATTTCTGAACTGATGAAAAACGGCATATTGGCCAATATTAACCAAACAATTGATTTTGAAACAGCGGCTATCATTGCGGATGATCTTGGAATCAGTGTGAAGGAAAAGGAAGAAGAAAACCCGGTAGAATCGCAAGAAAAGGCAAAGATTGAAATCTCATCCGAGGGATCCGAAATTCGCCCACCAGTCGTAACTATTATGGGACATGTCGATCATGGCAAGACTTCACTTTTGGATAAAATCCGAGAGGCACATGTCGCCGAGGGTGAATCAGGCGGAATTACCCAGCACATTTCTGCTTATCAAGTCACGCTAAACAAGGTAAAAAGTGGCATTAAAAATCGCACTATCACATTTATTGACACTCCTGGACATGCAGCCTTTTCGGCCCTTCGAAGCCATGGAGCGGCAATTACGGACATAGTCGTTCTTATTGTTGCGGCCAACGACGGAGTTATGCCGCAAACGCAGGAAGTGATCGAACAAATCAAGCTTCATCATGTGCCGGTGATTGTCGCCATCAATAAGATTGACCTGCCTGATGCTGATGTAATGAAAGTTAAACAACAGCTCTCCGAATATGAACTTGTTCCAGAGGAATGGGGCGGTAAAACACCGATGGTAGAGGTTTCAGCGAAAACTGGCATTGGCATTGATAATTTACTTGAGCTTATTTTACTGCAAGCTGATCTTATGGAACTAAAAGCTAATCCTTCTGACAAGGCTGTCGGAGTGGTTATCGAATCACATATGCATAAAGGAGCCGGAGCACTGGCGCTTGCGCTTATCGAAAATGGTACCTTGAAAGTCGGTGATCCCGTCCAGATAGGCTCGTCATGGGGTAAGGTTAGAATATTGGAAGATTATCAAGGAAGGCCAATCAAATCAGCTCCACCAAGCTTTCCAGCCCGAGTTGCCGGATTAAAATCATTGCCGACTTTTGGTGACAAATTAATTGCTTACGACAATGAAAAAGAAGCAAGGGAAGCAGCATCGCAGATCAAAGAAAGCATAAGTATTGCTCATGTTGCTACGGCACAAAAAGTTGGAATTGAGGAGGTGGCGGACGATATTGCCACTGGAAAATCCAAGGAATTAAACATTGTTCTAAAGGCAGATGTAAACGGATCGCTACAAGCAATCAAGAAGTCATTTAACGAAATCGATACCCAAGAAATTAAAATGAATGTCGTATCCGAAGGAATTGGCACGATTTCAGAATCAGATATTACATTTGCTAAGGCGACCAAAGCAATCATTATTGGTTTTCGAGTCAAAGTGCTTCAGGCAGCTCTAAAAATTGCTGAAAAAGAAAAGATCCCAGTAGAGCTGTATGATGTTATTTATAAACTTATTGAAGATGTTAAGGGGGCACTTTCTGGTATGCTTCCTCCAGAAATTATTGAAGATGAGCTTGGAGGCGGCGAGATTTTGGCAATATTCCGTGATGACAAGAAAGGTGTAGTTGCTGGCGCAAGGCTTGATGGTGGAAAAGCTGCCATTGGAAATGAAATCAAGGTTTTCCAAAATGACAATGAAAAGTGGCGAGGAAAAATTCTCTCATTGCGAAGAGAAAAGGACGAGGTTAAAGAAGTTGATGCCGGAATTGAGTTTGGATTTGGTGCGGATGCCGGAGCAAAGATTGCTGTAGGTGATAAAATTATCATTTTCAAAACTATCGAAAAACCCAGAACGATAGAATAACAAATAATATCTTTTCGGAAATAATAAAAAAGATCGAGTTCTCGATCTTTTTTATTAGTCTGAATTACTGATTGATCCTTGACATTAAAGGATAAATCTTGTATTGTCTAGTGCGAAACTCGAGTGATAAAGGAGTGGTGCCCAATGGGCGAAGAAGCCCAACTGAATGTCGGGACGATGCCCCACACCGACTTCAGGTATGAAGAGTTCGAGGGGCTGCTGGCAAGTATCTATCTCTCACTTCTGCCACTGAAAGAATCTTCCCGTGCGGAAGATGTGGCAGACTGGGAGAAGATTGTCGGAATCCTCGATGATTTTGCAGCACGCCACAAGGTGCAAAAGCCGGAGGCGGCGGCAGAACATCCGAGGCCGACACTGGAAGAGTGGGGCCAGCCAAGCACGGAGTGCTGCTTCACGCTGTGTGAGCTGGTCACGAGAAGCTTCATGGTGGACTTCGGGGTTTGCAAGGGGGAAGATGCCGTAGCCTTGTGCGACCTTGCCGTCACCATGGGTGTGGCTCTCGAACGCCACGGCGTACTTAAGCTGCGGCGGGAGAATGATGTCCCGATGGGATTCGAGTCGTTTAGTCGGGACAAGGAGTTTCTGACTCTGGCTCAGGTCATGGAGGAGGCCTAAGCCTGCCCGGGGCGGACATTTGCTGTTCGTCCACCCCTCAACACATAAGTGTTCTGATGAGTCGTTGAAAATTACGACGAAAGGGGTCTACCCGTATTTTTTGCATCAAATTCTGCTTGTGGTAAAATGATAGTGTATTCATTTATTACAACAGAGGGATTTTTCAGTGGATTCAATGTCTGGTCAAGTCCTAAGTGTTACATCAAAGGCTAGTTATTTTTTTGAGAACCTCCATGCTACTTCGTGGCCTCTCATAATTCTCGATGTGTTTATAGTGACGGTTCTTTTTTATTGGGCTTATATTTTTCTGCGAGAAACGCGAGCGATGAGAATCCTCTATGGCCTATTTTTTCTCCTAGCTCTTATGTTGATTGGCAGATTAATGAATCTGGTACTATTAAATTGGATTCTCCAATATATTATGGCGATGCTTGTTGTTGCAATTCCAATTGTTTTCCAGCCCGAGCTTCGAAACGCCCTTGAGCGGCTTGGCCGGACCAGATTTATCAAAGATTTTGGCCGCGGTACACAGCTTAATGTAGTGAACGAAGTTCTTGCGGCGGTAGATATTTTGTCCAAACAAAAAATTGGCGCTTTGATCGTTTTTCAGCGCAAAACCGGTCTTCGGGAATATATTGAACGAGGGGCCGAGCTAGATGCCGTAGTATCCGCCGAGTTACTCCTTTCGATATTTTTTCCTCGATCCCCGCTGCACGATGGAGCCGTCATAATTTCCGGATCGAAAATAGTTGCCGCATCGGTTACCCTGCCAGTATCCGATTTTGAGGCATCATCAAAAATGGGAACAAGACATCGGGCTGGTCTTGGAATAACCGAAAATTCTGATGCGGTATCTGTAATTGTGTCGGAGGAAACTGGCAATGTTTCACTTGCTGCGGATGGGGCGATTGAGAGAAGAATCGGCAGCGACCGGCTAGAAAATCGTTTAAGATCACTTCTGAGGAGTGGAAAGTAGATGAAATTCAAACCTCGAAAATTTATCAAAAGGTATATACTATCAGATTGGCCGGTGAAGCTAATATGTATTCTTGCCGCGCTGGTGCTGTGGGTTTATGTTGCGTCAGGACAAAGCACCACCGGCAAATTTCCTTCAAAAATTTCGATCAAAGCCGAAAATATTCAGACAGGGCTCATACCCATATATGATGAAAAAGAAGTTGAGATTCAAATATCTGCGGAACCAGCTGTTTGGAACAAGCTTTCTGCTGATTCTTTCCGCGCCACCGTGGATTTAACCGGCTTGTCTGAGGGAACATACAACCTACCCATAAGTGTGATCAGCACGGTGGAGGGAGTTCAAATTGTCAAAAAAACACCCGACAAAATTATGGTCAGCCTAGAACCATCCATCAATAAAACCATCAATGTAAATAGAAAAATTCAAGGTTCTCCGGCCGAGGGCATGGTTGTGGGTGATGTTACTTATGATCCCGAAAGTGTTGTTGTTTCTGGCCCGAAGAGCATTGTAGAAGGGATCTCAGAGGGAGTTGTAGTCATTGGGCTTTCTGGGGAAGCAAATAATTTTGAAAAAACCATCAAAGTCCAGGCTTTTGACGACCAGGGCAATGAAATTACAAATGTTGTATTCAATCCGATGGATATCAAAGTTTCCGTGTCTATGGTAAGGGCTGGAAACAATAAAACCGTAGGCATAAGGCCGAAAATTATCGGAAATCCGCAAGATGGTTTTTATATCTCAAAGGTGAGCGTTCTCCCAAACACGGTGGATGTAACGGGGTCAGAGTCTGCCCTTCTAGCCTTAAGTTTTCTTGAGACCAGCCTGATAGATGTTAGCGGGCTTAACGGGTCAACGGATAAAACCGCAAGTATTGTGATTCCTGATGGAATCGCGCTTGATCCCGGACAGGTCGCCTCTGTTAAGGTAAATATTGTTGCATCAGAAAACATAATTACACGGCAAATGCCGGTTACAATTATTCCCTTAAACTTAAACAATCTGAATTTTAGTTTTACGCCCCAAGCAATAAATGCGGTCGTTTCTGGGCCTCAGTCGGAGATCAATAATCTCGGTGCGGGTGACGTGTCGTTGTCTATCGATTTTTCAGGCAAACCCTCCGGCACATATTCTTATGATATTAATGCTTCTGATATAAAAGTTCCACAGGGAGTGACGGTAAATTCAGTTTCTCCTTCCTCAATTTCTGTTGTGCTAGCCAACAAATAATAGAACTTTTTATTCAAGCCTTGACAAAATTCGAGGCTTGTATATAATGGTTAACGTTGTAGGAAAACACAATGATTTTACAAGATGACGTAGAACCGCCGCATAAACGTAGCGGAAACTCAAAAATCAAAAATTTTACTTTAAAACTTTCCAAAACTAAAAACCATTTAAATAAATATTTTGACGAATTGGCGAAAGCCAAAAAGCTAGCAGCGACCGGTTACAAGGCTACTGCTATTTTTTGTGGGCAGAATATTTCTGCTTTCAAAAAAATGCAGAAAACCGGAATAATTTCGGAATATCTTCCGCACGCTGTTGTAACTGCTCTTACTCTAATCGTGGTTGGTTCAAACTTTGTGGTGCAAGCAAGGGCAAAAAATTCCGATTCCCTTGTTCCTGCTGAACCGGAGCAAGAAATCGCTGTAGCTGCTTCTGTAGATCAATATACGCCGCTGATTCCAGACGGGCATGTCAATGTGGAAAAAGCGTATTTGGCATCAAGCCAATCGTTTACAGAAGTAAAAACCACCGTTGATACCAATATCACTGCTCGAGAAGAACCTTTGCCTGATAACTCAAGTGGATCTGTGCAATATACCGTTCGATCCGGTGATACACTTACTGGTTTGGGCTGGAAATTTGGTGTTAGGTTAGCTTCAATTAAATATGTAAACAATATGGGTAGCTCCGACCTTATTAAGCCTGGCCAAACCATCAAAATTCCACAAGCCGGTTATGAGGTTTCCGATTCCGCATATGCGGCTCAGCAGGCAAAGCTTGCCGTAGCTTCCAGAAGCACCGTTAATCGTTCCTCGAGCTCAAGCAGAAGTAAAACAACCTCGATTAGCCATCCAGCCGGCAGCCGAAACAACGGCTATCCTTATGGATACTGCACATATTATGTGGCAACTCGCCGGTCAATGCCGACCAGCATGGGAAATGCCAAGAACTGGCTTTCTTCGGCTCGATCACGCGGAATGTCTACTGGTTCAACCCCGGCTGTTGGCGCGATTGTAGTTACCTCTGAATCTTGGTGGGGACATGTTGCATATGTCGAAAGTGTAAATGGAAACTCACTCACGATTTCCGAGATGAATTATGCCGGATGGGGTGTAGTCAGCCGCCGCACAATATCTGCCGGTGAAGGCGCGATTCGAGGATTCATATATTAGTCCGTAGTTTGTAGTCCTTAGTCTGTAGTATAAATGCAAAAATCCCTAGCTTCATGAGGGATTTTGTGTTATTATAGAATATAATAATAGGAAATTACTGCACAGAAAAATCACACAGAAAGACACAGAAAAATATCATTTCTGTGAATCTCATGAATCCATGCTGCAATCAATTCTGTGAAATTCTGTGATAACCATTCTGTGAAAGTCATGTTTTTTGATGAAGCGAAAATTTATGTGAAAGCCGGCAATGGCGGAGATGGGTCTGCCTCTTTTCGCCATGAAAAATATGTTCCAAAAGGTGGGCCCGATGGGGGAGATGGAGGAAATGGTGGCAGTGTCATCATCTCTGCCGATTCACACACATCGGATCTGTCTTATTTTAACCGCATCAGAAAATTCAGTGCGGAAAATGGCCAAAATGGAATGGGTAAAAAAATGCACGGCAAAAACGGCGATGATCTTAAATTGAATGTGCCCCTAGGCACACAAATATTTGAAGATGATAAATTGGTAGCTGATCTAGCGGGTGATGCCGGTTCATACGTCGCAGTAAGTGGGGGGCAAGGCGGCTGGGGAAATGTACATTTTGCCACCTCGATCAAACAAGCTCCAAAATGGTCAAAAAAGGGCTTATTCGGAGAATCAAAACGTTTAAACCTGGAACTTAAAATGATCGCAGATGTAGGGCTCATCGGCCTTCCAAATGCTGGTAAGTCAACTCTCTTATCGGTTATTTCCAATGCTAGGCCGAAAGTTGCCGACTATCCCTTTACTACGCTTACGCCGAATCTAGGGGTTATTAAGGGTATAGATCGCAATGTTATTGTCGCCGACATCCCTGGCTTGATTGAAGGAGCATCGGCTGGACGTGGGCTTGGCGATCGATTCCTAAAACATATCGAGCGCACCAATTTGCTTGTGCATGTGATTGATTCGATGAGTGACGATGTGATTCGTGATTACAAAACAATTCGCAAGGAGCTTGAGGAATTTTCAAAAAACTTAAGCAGCAAAAATGAAATTGTTGTATTAAATAAAACCGATGTTGAATCTTCAGAAAACATCAAGTCAAAAATCGGGCAATTTGAAGAAATTAGCGTGGTTGCTATTCCGATTTCTGCCGCAGCTAATAAAGGTATAGAAGAATTAATAAAAGTTATTCTTTCGGAGCTGAATCATCCAAATAAAGTAAAAAATCCAGCAGGGCACACTCTAAAATCAGGCGGAATAGTTGTGTTGGAGCGCCAAGGCAAAAAATATGTTCTGATGATCCAGCGGCCGCGTCACAACAATGAGTTTTCATTTCCAAAAGGCCACTTAGAGCCTGGAGAAGATGAAAAGAAAGCGGCTATCAGAGAGATATTTGAAGAAACCGGGGTTGTAGTGTCTGATGGAACTGATCTGCCCGATTTCGAGTATGTAAATAAAATGAACCCGAAAGGAATCACCTGTAAAATGTTTCTTTTTAGATCAGAGAAAGTGGATCTTGGAGAAAAAGAAACCGACGAAATTCCTGTTTGGGTGTTGCTGAATGAGGTCAAAGAAAACTTAAATTATCAAAATATCAAAGATTATTTTGCTTCAATCAGTTCTAAAATTGACAAATTATAAGGAAAAAGGAGGGATCATGGCGATTGAAACAGAAGCCGCTCCAGAAGAAGAAACTGTGGATCGGGAGCGGTCGATCTGTAACCGGCTAATCTCGGATCTCGAGAGCGAAATTGAACGGGTAAAGGGAAGAATCGATCGTGAACAGCAAGTTGATCGAGCCCTTCATGGAGAACAGGGCGGCCTGTATCATATCAACGAGAGCGAGATCCAAACGCTGGAGAATATGATTAAAATTCTCCGAGAAGGCAAAGATCGGCGGGAAATCGAGCATTTTCTTCAAAGAAAGATTGAAAATGAGCGTTCACTGGGTCAAGACACGGCCGCAGATGAAGATGATTTAAGATTTCTAGAATCGCAAGATCAAATGCCGGAGGCAGCATAAATTAGTGGAAAGTGTAAAGTGGAAAGAGAAAAGCTTAAAAAAACAAATTAATTGTCTTTACACTTTCATCTTTTCTCTTTAGACTAGCGCGTAGCGCAGCTAGCGTTGCCACCAAGATTTCTTCTTTGATTCGGCTTCCTTAAGCTTCTCCCATAGCTCCTTTTGCTCCGGTGTGATTCTTTGAGGCATTTTTATGTGCACTATCACATTGAGATCGCCTTTCTTACCCGACTTGTTGTATGCGCGACCCTTGCCAAGAAACCGAAAAGTAGTTCCATCCTGAATGCCAGGTGGGATATTTAGTTCAATATTTTCACCACTAACATTGATCGAAATTTTTTCACCGAGAACAGCTTGCGCGGGGCCAATCTCAATCTCAGCAGACACGGATGAAAAAGCAGCACCAAAGAAATCATCAAATATATCGCCAAGCCCGCCGCCGCCAAAGCCCCCAAAGTGGGCCCCTTCGGGACCGAATCCACCGAAATCTTGCCCTTGGAATCCGCCAAAATCGAAACCGCCAAATCCACCGCTGCCCTGTCCGCCTGCGAATGTTGAGCCAAATTGATCGTATTGTGCCCGTTTCTGTGAATCCGAAAGAACTTGATAAGCTTCGTTCAGTTCTTTGAATTTCTCTTCCGCTTTGTCTCCTCCGCCTCGATCCGGATGACATTCCAAAGCAAGCTTCCGATATGTTTTTTTGATTTCGTCGGCGGAAGCCCTCTTGTCCACTCCTAGAATTTTATAGTAATCCTTGGACATGATATATCTCAAAACTTAAATTTCAAAAGTCAAAATTTCATCTCAAATATTTAAATATTTAATTCCTTATTTTTGAGATTTGAAATTTGAGATTTGAATTACTGGACAGAAGATGCTTGATCTCCGGTAGTTGAAATTGAATCAATCGTTTTTCCGGAATTGGCATCAACCTGTTTTACAAATTTATTATCCTTGCTGTTGTATTCGACTGTCCATGCCAGCCAATTATTCGGGTCTCCGTGCTTCAGGGTAAGTGTAACTCCGGTCAAAGAATTGTTTTCACGAAAAGTCTTTCCGCCATTTTGTTCGGCAATTTGAATTGCCGTCACATATTGGAATTTCCATAGGTTTGTATTTACCGGCTTCAGTTCCCCTAAATAATCGCTTTTGGGAATTATTGCCCGAATAAAGTTGCCGGTAAGCTCAGAAAATGTGATGGTCCAGTTATTTGCAGCATTGTCCGGAGAAGTAAAAACAAATCTGTCATTTCCCGAGTTTAAGGCAAGGTCGCCTGGCAATTCTACCACCAACGCCGAAAATGCATTATTTGGATCAGCTGCTGTCGCATTCGTAACTGCTTTCTGATATTCAGCCTTCACTAATTCATCGTAATCTTTGGGATCTATATTGGTAAGATTGGTAATGATCTGAGCGGCATCGGTAATTTTTTTAGCTTCCGCAGCTTCCTTATTGGATTGAATTCTCTTGTCAACATATGACCAGATAAGGGCGATCACAATCGCCCCAACAATGATAATGACGGTAATTGGCCTTTTGAAGATATCCAACATTGCCCCTCCTATAAGCTTACATCCTTAACTTATCGCTGTTAGCTTATTGCAATTCTATCAAGAATCGGCCCGACCAGCAAGGTCGGGGCCAATTCGCCAAAATTTATTTATTTTCTTCTCCCTTGTCGTCTGGCTTTTCCTCTTTGCTAGCACCATCTTTACTTTCATTTTCCGGTTTTTCAGGGGCTTGTTGCGGTCCAGCCTGTTCGTACATCTTTGCGCCCAGTTCCTGAAGCGATTTTGATAGTGATTCGGTTTGAGTCTTGATTTCTTCTGTGTTGTCGCTCTCTTTTACTCCCTTTAGGGCCTCAATCTTGCTCTCAACGTCGCTCTTTAGATTCGAGTCAGCTTTTTCTCCGGCATCTTTGATAGTCTTCTCGGCAGTGAAAATCAAGCTGTCAGCCATATTTCTGGCATCAATAAGTTCTTTTTTCTTCTTGTCTTCTTCGGCGTGAAGTTCAGCATCCTTCTTCATTTTCTCGATGTCTTCGTCGGAAAGGCCGGAGGAGCTGGTGATTGTAATTTTTTGCTCTTTGTTAGTGGCCTTATCCGTTGCTTTCACATTCACTATGCCATTAGCATCAATGTCAAAGGAGACTTCAACTTGCGGGATGCCTCGTGGAGCTGGAGGAATGCCATCGAGGACAAATCGGCCAAGCGTGCGGTTGTCAGCAGCCATTTCGCGCTCGCCCTGAAGGACATGGATATCAACTTGTGTCTGGTTGTCTGCTGCTGTTGAGAAAATCTGTGATTTTGAAGTCGGAATAGTCGTGTTTTTGTCTATAAGCTTGGTCATCACGCCACCGAGTGTTTCAATTCCGAGAGATAGGGGAGTGACATCGAGAAGAAGAAGGTCCTTAACCTCACCGCCCAAGATTCCACCTTGAATTGCAGCGCCGATTGCCACAGCCTCGTCCGGGTTTACGGAATGGTTTGGCTCTTTGTCAAAAAACTTTTTCACTGTTTCGCGAACCTTAGGCATCCTGGTCATACCACCCACAAGAATCACTTCATTGATATCCTTGGCGGTAACGCCGGCGTCTTTCATCACAGTTTCACATGGCTTAAGAGTTGCTTCGATTAATTCGCCGACGATATCTTCGAGTTTGGCTCGGGTAATATTCATCGTCAGATGCTTCGGGCCGGAAGCATCGGCAGTAATAAATGGCAGATTAATTTCAGTTTCGGTTGTCGAAGAAAGCTCAATTTTGGCTTTTTCTGCGGCTTCTTTTATACGCTGAAGCGCAGCCGTGTCTGAGTGAAGATCGATCCCCTGATCCTTTTTGAACTCATCGATAATAAAGTCCATGATGCGTTGATCGAAGTCATCACCACCGAGATGAGTGTCACCATTGGTCGCCTTGACTTCGAAAACGCCATCGCCGAGCTCAAGGATGGTAATATCAAAAGTTCCACCACCGAGATCATAAACTGCGATCTTTTCATTTTTTTTCTTATCGAGGCCATAAGCAAGCGAAGCGGCAGTAGGTTCGTTGATAATTCGTTTCACGTCAAGACCAGCGATTTTGCCCGCATCCTTGGTAGCCTGTCTTTGTGCATCATTGAAGTAGGCTGGGACGGTGATTACGGCGTCTGTGACCTTCTCGCCAAGATATGTTTCGGCATCTGTCTTTAATTTTTGCAAGGTAAAAGCTGAAACTTCCTGCGGGCTATATTCCTTACCATTCATGACAACGCGGATTGAACCGTCGGAGGCCTTCATTGTTTTGTAAGGCATTTTTTTAAGGTCAGCCTGTGCTTCCTTGTCGTCAAAATTGCGGCCGATGAAGCGCTTTACTGAAAAAATCGTGTTTTCTGCATTGGTCACAGCCTGCCTTTTGGCCAGTTGCCCAACGAGGCGATCGCCTTTTTTAGTCTCGGCGACAATTGATGGACAAGTGCGCCCGCCTTCGGCAGTCGTAATAATTTTGGCTTCTCCGCCTTCCATTACGGCAACGGCAGAGTTTGTCGTACCCAAGTCAATTCCGATAATTTTACCCATTTTTCTCCTTCGTAGAAACTTAAGAACTTATGGACTAATGAACCCAAGAACCACTTTGTTGAATACTTGTTCTTGCGTTCTTTGGTTCTTTAGTCGGGTTGTGTTTGGCTGAAGGCCAATCTGCTTTGGATTATGGTGACCCGACCCCTTACCAAGGAGCCGCCCGGAGGGGGTAGGCAACTCCTTGGTAAGGAGCCAGGCCGGCAAATTGACCTTCTTTATAAATGTAAAGTATACTTTACATAATGTCAATGCCTCGACTTCGCTCGGCACAAGTACTTGGCAGAATTATCTTTTACAGAAGCTAATAATTCCCAAATACTTCATTAAATGACAGGGGCATTGATCCCGAGTGCAATCGAAAGACATCTAAGTTCTAGCTTAGTTCAATTTACCTAGGACTAATACGGAAATATATCCAATTTATTAGACATTTGATATTAGGAATTTGTCATTCCGTTTTGCTAGTGCAAAACGGCTCCTTCTCCTTCGTGAGGGTCGAGAGGTTTCTCCTTCAAAATTGGCAGTGAAAAGTAAAACGTCGTGCCTTTATTTTCGCCATCAGACTCAAACCAAATTTTGCCTTTGTGGAGATTAATAAATTCTTTTGAAATGTACATGCCAAGGCCTGTGCCTTTGACCTCATCTTTAAGTACGTCAACCTGAGTAAATTTGGAGAATACCTGGTCCTGCTTTTCTTTCGGGATACCGCGGCCATTGTCTTTGATCGCAACAGTGATAAGCTTGTCCTCGGCTGATGCCGAAACTTCGATCTTGCCACCCGGATCAGTATATTTGATTGAATTGCCAATAATATTGATGAGGATTTCCATAATTCTTGTCACATCAAACCAGGTAAGCGGCAACGCCTTTTCTGGTTTATTAAACACAAGGGTATGATTGGCTTCTTTTGCCTTCGACATAATCTCGCCAATGGCTTGGTCTATCAGCTCTTCTATTGGCTTTTGCTCATAGATCAAGTGTATTCTGCCAGATTCAATACGTGAAACATTGAGAAGATCCTTGATCATGGATGCCAACCTTTGCGAAGAAGAATATACCTTCTCGAGATAGCTTCGCACCTGATCGGGGATTTTGCCGCCAAGCCCCTCCTCCAAGATCATGGACATATACCCCTTAATAGCTGAAACAGGCGTATTGAGCTCGTGCGATGCCATCGATATAAAATCATCCTTGAGCTGATCCATTTTTTTAAGATCATCGTTTGCCTTTTCAAGTTTCTTTGCCAAAACCGCCAAATCTTCCCGCTGCTTGATTTCAACCTGAACTGACTTGATTAATAAATATCCACCGTAAGTTGCCAATCCCCAAATAATAGCCTTTATCGCTCCTTCGCTCAGCGTGTTGGAAATAAATACTTCAATCAATAATGAAACCGAAAGCGCGATAACAATAATTTGGGTTGCAATCAACTTGATATCAAAAAGTTTGTCTTTAATAATTGCGTACGCCGTAAATCCCAGAAATATAAGGATTGAGTAGTCACCGAAAGAGTCAAATTTATTTGAATCGACTATCAAATTTATCAAAGCGTTAAAAATTAGGTTGCCAAGAAAAAATAAAAATACACCAACAAGAAAATACTTTAATTTGCTTTTTCCTTCAGTGTCGAGATCCTTATATTTTTGGAGCAGAATAAATACTGAATATCCGCCAATCAGGCTAATGGCAAGTACGTAACATAACCACAAAGGACCATAATTGATTTGATTCCCCCATGTTTCCGAGCTAGTACTGTCAATTATCAGACGAGAAAATGTGACAGTAAATAATAATACAGTTCCAAAAGCCACGATGGCATAATCGACAGCTCTCGTGGTTTTAGTCTTTTTAAAGAAATTAATTACAAAAAAATATGAAAGAATGATAAAAATTGTTACAGATGCAAAATTCAATTTTGCCCAAATTGCTGCTCTTGTTAGATCTGCGTCCACAACCGAAAAATATGCGAATAACAGCCAAAGTATGCCAAAAAACGACATTGCTACGAAAAAGCGGTTTTGCGTCCGTTTACGATCTGACTGATAAACGAAAAATGCGATAATCGAAGTTAGGGCAGCTCCCAATATTAGAAATAATAATTTTATTAGGTCTATGCTCATATGCGTGTTAAATTCAAGCCAATTACGACTAAAAGTGCCCAAACTATGAACTCAGAATCTGCATAAACATAATAATATGACATTTTTTTGGGATACTTTTGGGAATTATTTAGACAAACATGAATAAAAGGGATTAATATTACAAAAACTAGTGCCCATTTCGGAAATATACTATTGATAACCCCAATTACTATTGGGACAACAGAAACGAAATTTAATATTTTTGCGTATAACATATACCTTTTTATCCCAAAGTAGACAGGGTAGGTTTTTAGGCCAATTTTCTGGTCGCCAGCAATGTCTTTAACGTCAAAGAAGCTTGTGTTTAGAACCCACCTTAACAAAATAAACAGAAAAACAAGCAGAAAAGTCATTAGATTTGAAGAAATCTCAAAATAAAGATAATAAAATGGTAATAAAAGTGCCCATGTGATTGACACGATTATTGTTTTCAGGCCGATAATTTTAGACGTCAAATCTTTCAGATATTTTGTGTACGTCCATCCGATAAACAATGGGATAAAGCTGAAAAATATCGCTCCCCATGTTCTTTGGTAAATCATAATGACGTATGCGAATACTAAATAGGCCAAGATCTCGATTTTAAGGCTTTTGAGGCGATTCTTTATATGCTCTGTTCTCGAGGGATTTGTTTCTATATCCGTTTCGAATTCTTCTAGTCTATTAAAAAGATAAATCGCTTGGGAAAAGCAATACACCACTATTAATATCGCCCAGTCATAACTGCTGCCAATAAGTTTTGCAGCGGAAAATACAATGCCTGCAGAGCCAATTGATAATAGGTGTCCTCCGTAAATAAATTCACTCCAAATTGTTTTTAGAACCTTTGACATTCAAAATCCCCATCCAATTTTCTTCTTCCATTTTACCTCAAAAGTTCCAATTCAAAAAGTAGAGTAGCCCTAGATTGACAAAATGAGATATTTCTGGTATATTTTGATGTTTGAAAAAACTGATATATGCGAGTAAGATTGTTTTATATTTAAAATTGAACGGAGAAGGGAAAAATGAAAAAGGTTCTTTCGTATACTACCAACAAAAAAGCGGAAATTATTCCAGTCACGGAGGATATAGAAAAAGTTGTCACAGAAAGCGGAATTAAAAATGGTACTCTTTTTGCTTATACGCTCCACACTACTTTAGGTTTGATGATGCAGGAATCATGCGAGCCGCACCTTTGTGAGGATATCATCGACCAGCTTACTAAAATGGTGGATGATGACGGAACCAAGTACAAACATAGATGCACAGATAACCCGAAAAAAATATGCAAAACTGATGATATCAATGGTCCAAGCCATGTTCGTCAGGTCCTCACCAATCAAAATATCATTATCGATATAGAAAATGGAAAGCTAAACCTCGGCACATATCAAGACATAGGACTTATAGAGCTCGATGGTCCCAGAGAAAACCGCAAGGTATTAGTTAAAATCGTTGAGGACTAATATGGGTGCCAAGGAACAACTAGCAAAATTCAAGAAAATTTTAGATAAAGAGCTTGAGAAATATCTAAAGGGAAAAGTAAGTGAGGCGGCAAAAATTTCTCCTTACGCCAAAGAGCTGATGGATCACATTTATGATCTGACCCTCCGAGGCGGAAAGAGAATTCGAGCCGCTCTTTTGTATTATAGCTACATTGCCCATGGCGGAAAAAACAAACGTGAGGCGATAAAAGCAGCGATGTCGATGGAACTTTCGGAAACATATCTTCTTATCCATGACGACATAATGGATGATGATGTGTTGCGCCGTGGCGGGATGACTATTCATGAAAGCTATCGCTTGATCGCGGAAGATAAGTTCAATGGAAAGACCAATTCTAAAGATTTTGGCAGCGCTCTTGGAATTTTAGCCGGTGATATTTCTTGTGCGATGAGTAATGAGATTATCTCGAACTGTAAATTTGCAGCCAATTTCAAATCTCGAGCTTTAGCAGAGCTTAACAAAATTTATGCAGTTGAAGGTATGGGTCAGGCGCTCGATATTTTTTCTGAAATTCGTGATGACGTAAAAAAGGGAGATACAATCCAGATCCATGAGCTAAAAACCGTACCCTATACCTTTGATGGGCCAATCAAGCTTGGGGCAATGTTAGCTGGTGCAAATGACCGCGAAATAAAGAGACTTGAAAGATATTCATATCCATTAGGTACTGCTTTTCAGATTCAGGATGACATCTTGGGCATGTTCGGCTCAGAAGAGAAAGTCGGTAAACCGGTTACTTCAGATCTTAAAGAAGGCAAAAAAACCTTACTTATTCTTGACGCACTTGAGAAAGCAACGCCAAGCCAGAGAGACAAAATTCTTCTGAACCTTGGCAACAAACGGGTAAATATCCGCGGTCTTGAATCTGTCCGCAAAATAATTGAGCAAACAGGTTCACTTGATTACTCCAAAAAATTAGCTTCGGATTTAGTCAAAAAAGCTACAAACGCTCTTAACTCAATGAAACTCGAAAAAGAAGGCAAAGATTTCATGCTCAAGCTTGCTGATTACATGGTCAAGCGAGACTATTAAATTTTCATTTTTCATCTCTAACTACAAAATTTATGGAACAAGTTGTTCTAGTTAATAAATCAAACCGAAAACTAGGAACGGAAGAGAAACTTGAGGCTCACAAAAAAGGCCTTCTCCACCGCGCATTTTCGGTTTTTGTGTTTAACAATAAGGGTGAGCTTCTCTTGCAAAAAAGGCACTCAAGCAAATATCACTCTGGTGGTCTGTGGTCGAATACCGTCTGTAGTCATCCACGACCAGGGGAGCGTTACATTTCAGCTGTTCATCGTAGATTACATGAAGAGGTGGGATTCGATTGCCCAGTCAAGAAAATAAAGCCGTTCATTTACCGCGCTGATTTTGATGATGGGCTTATTGAAAACGAATACGATGTTGTATTTATTGGCAAGTATAATGGGCCGATTCATCCGGATCCGGCTGAAATTGAGACCACGAAGTGGATTTCATTAAGCGCTCTAAAAGACGATATCTTAAGAAACCCGCAAAATTATACATTTTGGTTCAAGAAAATCATCAAGATGGGGATAATTAAACCATTTTAAGATCTCTTCGACCTTTGACATATTTCCTGTGTGTTGCTAAAATATCCAAGTGGCTCGTCAAATGCTAGCCCTGACGGCCTTGGGAATTTCAGTATGTGCGCTCCCTGATGATGTTCCCCTACACAAGTCCCGGGATTTATTATCCGGGCCTTCAAGTAGTGTTACTTGACGCACCAATGTATCTTTTTCTTGAAGGCTCACCCAAAAAATCACTCTTCGACAATTTCAGAGTGATTTTTTGGTGGAAACTAGACAACTTTCTTTGCTACAATTCGAAAAAAATTGTGGTGGTGTTTGCCAGTCGGGCCATGATTATCATCGACGCTTTCTTCTTCGAAAAATTCGATCTCAAAAAATTTTTTCATAAATTCAATATCCGATTTTGTATAAAAGTGTCTGACATCATGATCGTTGATCAGAAAAGAATTATTTTCGGGTCTTCGTAAGTTTTTTTCTGACAATTTGTTGAAAAACGGATCAGAGATATTAAAAATTGCTAAAAAGAAAATGCCATCCAGCTTTAATGCATTATGAATTTTTCTAATAATCCTTTGAAAATCAGCATATCTAATAAAATCCAAAACATGGTTTGCAAGGATTACGTCATAATGGTTTTGAGGAAACTCAAAATCCAATAAGTTTTCATAGATGATATTTATATTTTTCAAATGTCCAATTCGTTTCTTAAATACAGAAATCTTTTCATCATCAAAATCAATAGCATCAACGTCAAAACCGTTTTGTGCAAAATAAACAGAATCTTTGCCGGAGCCAAAACCAATGTCCAGAATCTTTGCCGGATTTTTAAAATTGACATATTTGTTAATTAAACCTGCGTCCATATATAAATGATTATATCAACCAGAAAGCGATAAAACATTACTCGAAGACAATTTCCAAAAATTGCTCGAAAAGATCTGACGCAAATATGCACTAAGGAGAAGCCGTGACAGAAAGAATTCCAACTGAAAAAATTGATAGGCGGGCAAAAAGCCATCAATCGCCAAAAAGTATTGTCAAAGAACTATACTATTTGCTTGATGGGGTAGACGATTTTGGAGATTTTGATAATTTGTCTGACTGCATCGATAGCTTTATGAGGTCGGGCGACAATAGAAAGCCATCCTCGGTTATATATATGGAAACGATAGAACAGAACAAAACATTTAAGGTTGGTTATGATTCTCTAAAATCCAATCCGAGAGACATTGACGAGTTCGTGAATAAAATTTTGATTCCTTAAAGGGGGTGTAGTAATTGGCACACAAGCCGAAGAAGCAGTCAACTGGCAGTTTCAAGGGTAACCGCGACCAGCACCAGACCAAGGCACCCAAGGGTCCGCGCGCGCCGAAGGGCCATGGCCAGGGCAATAGCTATAAGGCGCCGAAGTATCGCTGAACGCGGTGTCACAGTCCGAACTCTGGGATGCTTGCTCAAGAAGAGCAAGCATCCCAGCTATTTCACCTAAAAAGTTGAAAATGGTGTAATATTAAAAACATGACGAACAACAGAACAAAAATCAGAAAAGCGATCGAAGCGGACTATGGGGCCGTAAATTCTCTGTATTTTGAAACTTACAACCTCTACTTCAGAAATATTCCAGATTCTTATAGAAAAACCCCCAAAAGAGTACTTCCTAAGGGTACCTTTCTAAATATGATCGAGGATGAACAAAATGCACTTGTCGTGGTAGCTGAAGTTGACAACAAGATTGTTGGTTTTCTTTACGCAACAATTGAACGAGAGGATGACAACGAGGTAGCGCGGGGCTACAACAGAATTTCCGTAGATGAAGTATCGGTCCTGCCAAACCATGCTAGACGGGGTGTCGGCTCACAACTATTACAAGAGGTAGAAAAATGGGCAAAAATAAAAAAAATCTCTGACTTAACGGTTCTGGTTTACGACTTCAATAAAAACGCAATAAATTTCTACAGCAAAAATGGATATGTGCCCTACAGTATCAAGATGAACAAGAAACTTTAAGGATTGCAAACTCACCCAAAAAATCACTCTGAAGAATTTGAAGAGTGATTTTTTGGTATCTGAATATAATTTTTTATTTTCACTCGCACAACACGTCTTATAAACCATGCAGGCAGGCCTGGTCTTGCCTGTTTTTGGTAGTACAACTATCTGACAAATTTTAGATCTCTTTGTCTGGTGACGCATATTTTTTAAAGGCTCAAATCGATAATAATTTATGGTCATGATTGAAGTAATAATTATTGAATGATAATATGAATCTAAAATAATTAATCAGGTTTAACATGTTTGGACAAAAAATCTTTTGCGGAAAAGACAAAAAGAATCGGGAAATTTTTATAGTTCAACCTGAAACAAAAAACACAGCTCTATTGGTGTCTTGGCTAAATGATGCTGAGGTTATGCGATTGCTAGATCCTCATGCAGAAAAAACAGATGAAAACAAAGAAAATATACGATTAAAAGAATTTCAGTCTTCAAATCAATGGTGCATGTGGCAGATAACCGTAGAGGATGTTTGCGTGGGTGCTGTTTGGCTCCATGATATTCAATTTCCTGAAGCCACCGCATTTACTGGGATCATGATCGGGAACAAAAATTATTGGGGCGATGGAATTGCAGCCATTGTAGAACAATGTGTGATTAAATACGCCTTTTCTGAACTTAATCTTGAATATTTATTTGCCATTATTTTTGAACCTAATATTGCTAGCCGCCGAGTGTTTGAAAAACTTGGTTTTAAGGAATATGGCATTAAACCTGCGGCCGCTTTTATTGATGGAAAATTATATGACGGTTGGGAAGCGGTTTTATCTAAAAAAGATTGGAAAAATAAAAATGAACAATCTGCTGCCAATAACCGATGAAATTGGGATTTATAACCCAAACTTATTAGTAAAAAAAGCACAAGGAAGTTACATATGGTTTGACGGTCAAGATAAGCCCTATCTTGACCTTGTGATGGCATATAGTTCTACTAATTTTGGCCACTGTAACCCGACTATAGTTAAAGCGGTTAAAAAGGCTGCCGAGCGTCTGGATAACTTCCCAGCTTTTAATACAAGTGAACGAGATGATCTTAGTGGTGAATTAATAGATCATCTTCCGTTTCCCGGCAAAGATTATCAAGTATACTATACGGTTGGAGGTGCCAAAGCTGTTGATGTGAGTATTAAGTTGGCACGTATATTTACTAAAAGACACGGTGTTATTAGTTTTGACGGTGCATTTCACGGGTATATTAATGGATTAATCGGTATAACTGATCGTGGATATTTTAATGAGAGTTACGATACAATACAAAATATGCAAATATTTCATTTGCCTTTCCCTGATATTAATATTGGACCCTCAATTGATGTAGCCCTAACTCAACTAGAAGACCTTATTTTTAAATATAGGGAGAAAATTGGTGCAATAATTCTCGAACCAGTGCAAGGTGCAGCGGGTTTTAGAGAAACAGAGCGTTATTTTTTCGAAAAATTACAGGAAATAGCGAACCACCACCAAATCATTATTATCGCAGACGAGATTCAAGCCGGGATAGGTCGTACCGGTTCATTTTATTCTTTTGAGCGTTATAATTTTCAACCAGATATTGTCTTACTTGGTAAATCACTTGCTGGTGGATACTATCCCTTGAGTGCCATAATTGCCCGAAAAGAATATTTTGACAATATCGGCCCTGATAAATCTGGATTAGATTCAACTTTTTCTAATAATGCTTTTGGTATCAGTATTGCCCGTGAAGTTGTGCGAATGATCAGTGATCAAAAAATTTTTGAGAAGGTCCAGGCGAAATCCATACTATTTCGAACTTTGATGAGCCAATTACATCAGGAATATCCAACAATTGTTCTTAAGACCAGTGTTGTTGGCCTGGCGTGCGGCATACAGACACCTAGTTCAAAAATTGCCGCCTTAGTTAAAAAGAGAGCTTTTGAGAAGTGTTTGATTATCCAAACTTCTGGGATTAACGGTGATTATCTAAAAATCGCTCCGTCATTATTAATAACTGAGCAGGAGCTTAAACAGGCTTTTGATTTGCTGGGCTCTGTTTTAGCCAACCTTTTCTGAACAATCAGCCCAAGTCAATTTTGTTTAGATTTACCTTAAAATTTCTATTTTTGCTAGCAACTGAGAGTATATATTTATTGCACTTGAAAGAGTTAACGAAGATAGGCGATCCGGCATGTTGTATTAATGCCTGATCTTTATTTAATAGTGTAAAAATACGTTTTTTAATCTGTTTATCAAGGCCGATACCCAGTAATTTTGAATAGGCCTCTATTGATGTCCAGACTTGAAAAAGTCGCTGAGTTTTATTGGTTCTGGAATGATCAATATATGACATTTCCTCGCGGGTGAAAAATTTCTGAATTTCCCTAATGTCTATCGGAATAATTTTTTCCAAGTCAACACCTATTTTACCGTCGGTACTTATACCAATTGCGAGTTTTGATCCGCTATGTGATATATTAAAATCAATTTTATTCGAGTAGTCGGTTAAAAATGGTCGGCCATAATTATCCCTAGAAATTGAAATCAAAGCAGGTGATATCCCAATCATTTTAGAGCAGGCTTCTCTAATATACGAGCACCAAAGCAAGTAAGCTGCCCTGTCAGTTTCTTTTTTAAATTTTTTTCCTCTCTCTTTTTCTTCATCTGTACAATGAAGTTGAACAGAGTCAATTTGTTGGGCGTATGACTCTGACCAGCTTATTATTAAAACTTCGATATTAATCATGTTATTTAATTTTATTTAACTCAGCTAAAAAACCATTAAGGACAGACGAAGCTGTATCGTCAGATATTAGCTTGTCGAGATAACACCCTTTTATGTGTCCGTTGCTTGTGCGTGTTTCAATATATACTGTTAGATCGATATCAGACATCTCTCTTCGCCAATAACCTGTATTTACAAAATAATTTTGCTGTTTTGATTTTAGGGCATCTTCTTGCTGTTTGGGGTAATTTTCATATACAAGTAGTGTCTGGAATAAGTCTTCAGTTTGTTTCAGCCCCAATTCTCTTTTAACCTCGTAGGCTGACAGATATTGATAATCATTACTGTTTTGAAAATCTTTTTGTATTGCTTTTGCTGCTTTCCAAAAATTATAGTTATTTTTGAATTGAAACCTTAAGGGAATATCATTAAAAAATAGTCCAATAATTTCCTCCGAGCCTTTCAAACCAGCTGGGCGCTGAGAGACAGTTATTCCTATCACAACCTCTTTTGTCTGTCTAAAGCGGCATAAATTAATAGCCCAGGCTGTCTGAAATAAAGTATTTAATGTTACCTTATGTTTAGCTGCCAAGGTGCCGAGCCTTATCAATAGCTGATCAGGCAGATCAATCAGGTTCATTTTGACATCATATGATAATGAATTATCTTTGGTCACTTCTCGCGGAATTGATAAGGCTGACTTAGTCCCGCTTAGGTATTTTGTCCAGTATTTTTTTGCCTCTGATATATCTTTGGTGCTTAGCCATTCGATATATTTCTCATATGAAGGCCTTTTTACGGGATGGAACTCAGTCTTCCGCATCAGTGCGTCATACTCGTCCATAATCTCTTTTAAAACAAAAGCAAAGCACCACCCATCCATTATAAGCACATGAAATCGGAGAAAAAATTTAAATTCTTTTTTATCTAATTTAAAAAGAGAGATGCGAATCAATGGCCCATTTTCAACAGAAAAAGATTTAAGGCGATCGTCATGAATCGCTTTTTTGATAAAAGTATCCTTATTTTTTGTCGACTTCTGAGAGATATCGATGTAGTCAAGTCTAATGTGTGAATGTTTAATAGTGCATTGATACCAATTTCTTTCAACTTTACAGAAGAATGCACGGAGTGAACTATTCCGTTTTATGACATTGTTCCAGGCCGATTCAAAAATCATGTGATCCAGATTGCCCGTGTAAGTAAAAGTTGATTGGTCATGAAATAGATCTTCTTTCTGGCCTGATTCGAGAAGTCCTTTCTGCACATTTGAAACCGGAAGTACTTTTTCTAGCTGACTACCATATAGACTCGTAGTAAAATCCATCACTGCTTTCGGAATTGTTTTTTTATTCTTTGTTTTGATATCAGCTTTTTTGCCTGGCTTAAGGCGGTCAGAGAATATTTTACTGGCTATTTTTCCAGGAGTTTGATATTCAAAAATGTCTTGAGGAGTTATTTTAATACCAAGGGTTAAAAGTTTTGATACTAACCGTAACGAGGTGATTGAATCTCCTCCGAGTTCAAAAAAATTACTATCAGTATCGATGATATTACCTGGAAAAAGATTTTTCCAAACTCCGATTAATGTATTCAAGATCATCGGATTATATTTGAGTTTGACCCCAGAATCGTCATACTTTTTTGACTGGGGTAAGAGATTTTGACGCTTTATTTTGTAAATCACAACACTTTCTTCCGGATTATTCAAAAAATTATTTAGTTTTTTCTTGAAGTCTTCTAATAAAATTTCAATCTCTTCGCTGCTATAAAACTCGGGCCGATAGGTAATTTTTAATAGCATTGAACTATCCGACCAAACAAGATCGGTAGAGATAGGGTATGGTGTTGATTCCAGGTGGTCTAGTAATTCCCAGTTCACTCCTTTAAAAATATGGTTATCCTGTTTGTGTGATGAAAAAGCAAAGATAGAGTCAAAAGGATCGTTAAGATCGTAACCTGAAAATAATTTTTTAATTTCACCTAAAGGCAAATGGTTATATTGATTTGTTTTATACCAATCTTCCTGAACTCTTCTAATCACTTTTAAATACGATACATTAGTAAGCCTGACTTTTAGCGGAATGGTATTTATGCATACACCGATAAAATCGCCCCCTGATTTATCTAGTGGCTGAACGGAAGTTGGAATGCCAAGAATTGTTTCATCACGATTACAAAATGAGCAATATACAATACCCCATATTCCAGTTAATATACTTGCCAGGGTTAAGCTATTAGTTCGACTAATAACTTTTAGTCTGTCACAAATATTATGGTCGAATGTTAGAGATTTGGATGAACTTAGAGTTGTTTTCAGTTCGGTTCCCTTTTTGTTAAAGTTCACTCTAAAGTTCTGACAATATTCTTCCCAAAATTTTTTTGCGGTCTTTTGATTTTGCCCTGACAACCAAATTACATATTCTTTATAGGTTTTATTCATGATGGTTTTGGGGGTCCTGCCAGCAACAATTTCTGAGTAGTAGTAAGCAATGTCATGTATGATGATTGGAATTGAGCCACCGTCAAGTAATATGTGATGATAACTGAATAAAAATCGGAAGTTTGAATCGTTTATCTTAAAAATCGCCAAACGGTAGGGAGCTCTTAATTCGAGTTCAAAGCCTCTCGAGCGGTCCTTTGTCTGATAATTCAGCCAACAACTTTCAAATTCTCTGGAAGTTAAATTAGATAAATCCTTATAGATAAAGTTCACATTTAAATTATCAATTACAAATTGGAGTGGTTCGTTTCCGTTTCTGTAATCAAATAAGGTACGAAAAATAGGGTTGTTTTGTACCAATAGCCGCCACGACTCTTTAAATGCTCTAATATTTAGTTTGCCTGTGATTTTAACTGCCATTTGTTCCACATACAACTGTGCTTGTGGGCTCGCAATTGATTGGAATAATATACCTTTTTGAACAGGGGATAACGGATAGGCAGCTTCAATTTTTATAGAATTAATTTTACCCATTGCTAATCGTCCCGGCTAACCTATTTTGAATTTCTGACAACCTCTCATTGCTAAAACTGGAAGTTGGCATCTCAATTTTTTTATCTCTTTTAGAACTGTCAATTTCGGCACTCAGATTTTTGATGTTTATTTCAATTTCCTCCACCAATTGATTCATCAAAGATATCGGAAAGCATTCTTGGTCATAGGTACACTCAATAACCAATCGGCCTTCTACCAGATAAGTATTTATTTCCAATTTATATTCTAACTGGCGTCGCGGATCAACTGTTTGGTCTGGAATAAGCTTGTAATTGGAAAAATAACCGTTTGAATTCGCCCTACACATCTCCCCAAGAAAGTTTATCGCAATATCAGGTTCTGGAATTTTTTTGAGCGGATTATTCATGCTGCCCCTATATTTCAGAAGGCCATAACTAATTCCATCATCTTTCAAATTCTCAAGATCTTTAGCGATTGCATGTGCTTGGGCTATATTTCCGTCCATATTTAATTTAACCAGAAAAGGATGAATGACTGTAAACCAGCCAATTGTTCGACTAATATTGAAATTATTAGGAACATGGCTGCGCCCATGCCGTTCAAGCATAACGGCAATTTCGTCAGATGCGAGCCATTTACAGAGAGCTCGTGTTAAAATTGATATAACTAAATGTTCTAGCTTTAGTGAGCTATTGTTTGCTATGAAGTCAGCAATTTTTTTTGAAAAATTTGCATTTGCTCCTAAGGAAATTATTCGATGATTTCCGTTGTTTTTTTGCGGAATTGAAGATGAAATCGGTATCTTATTGTCTTTTAGAATTTTTTCCCAATATGGCAATCTGCTTGAAACAATCTTCTTAAAAGATCTTTTTTCTAGGTATGTAGCCCATTCATGCAAATTTGAGCCGAGACTTTTCTGGTTATGATTATTTTCTAGTAGGGCGTTATGATAGTTTTTTTCTAGATCGTCTATGAATATGCTCCATGAAAAAGCGTCTATTATCAAATGATGAGCCACTATAAATAATTTAAATTCCGAGTTTCCTTTATCTGAAATTGTAGCCACGATAATCGGACCCTCTTTAATATTAATCATCTTATTCATGTTTGAAAGAATCTGCTCATCGTTAAGTTCATCAGCCGAGTACTCAAAGATGTATTTGGAAAAATCAACAGACTTTATATATTGCTGTTCGAAATTATTAAAACGTAATGAAAATGCCGGATGCGCTTTAAGTGTGTGTAAAAGCGATTCTTTTAATTTCTCTGTATTCCATTTCTTGCCTTCAATTACTACACACTGGTTATACCAATTTGGATTACCGAGCGACTTTTCTAGAAAAGATTTTTGAATTGGAGTGAGAAAGAATGGTTTTTCCGAAATGGGGATCGATCCAATGTATTGTTTTTTAATCACAAAAGAGGCGAGTTGGCATATTGTCGGGTGTGCAAAAAAATTTTCAATATCTAGCTCGTAGCCCTGAGATAACAATCTTGAGATTATCTGTATGCTGGAAATTGAGTCTCCTCCGAGGTCAAAAAAATTGTCATTTATGGTAATTTCGTTATCTTTAAATATTGATTTCCAGGTCTCAAGCAAAATTTGTTGTTTCTCAGACAAAACTTTATCAAGCTTCTCTTGGTGATTAGCAATATCAATTTTAGATAATAACTTTCGGTCTGCCTTGCCATTATGATTTAGCGGTATTTCATTCAACTGAATTATTCTTTGGGGAATCATGTAGGCCGGAAGTTTGGCTTGAAGCGAACTTCGTATGGGATTCTCTTCGATCTGCCCCTGACCAGTAATGAATGCATATAACTGCTTCGAGTTACCAAAGTTTTTTACAATAATTACAGCCTGACTGACATAAGGGATATCTTCAATTTGGTTCTCGATCTCTTCAAGCTCTATTCTATATCCTCTGATTTTTACTTGAAAATCAGTGCGACCATAAAAGTTGATAGTTCCATCGCTATTCCAGCTTCCAATGTCTCCTGTTTTATACATCCGTTCTTTGTTGCCAGAGAAAGGGTTGGTGAGAAATGCTGCCTTAGTCTTTTCATGATCATTTATATACCCTTTTCCGACTGCAATTCCAGAGATATAAATTTCACCTTTTATGCCGATAGGGCACCTATTTAAAAATGAGTCAAGAATGTAAATCTTGACATTTCCTATTGGTTTACCAACGGGAATAGGCGTATTGGGAATGGCTTCTTGTTTTGTCAAAGTGTACAGATTGGTGTCATCAGATGCTTCCGCTGGCCCATAGGCATTGGTAAGGGGGATTTCAGGATAAATAGCGTACCAACTCTCAACAAGTTTATTAGAAGCAGCCTCGCCGGTTGTCAGCATGTGGCAAAGATCATTAAGCCTATTGTTATTGACATGATGATTGATATGTTCAAGTAGAGCAAATAGATACGAAGGAACAAGTTCAGCGATCGTGATTTTATCTTCAATAATTGACTCAAAGAGTGCCTTTAGATTCAGCTGATGATCTTTCGAGTAGATTATAATTTTGCCTCCAATTAGCAAAGGGGCAACTAATTGCCATATAGAGATATCAAAACAATGAGAGGCTGTTTGTGCCATAATGGTATTTTCTTTAAGGTGAAAAAATTTAATCATTTCATTGCAATGATTAACCATCCCCAACTGTTCTATCATCACCCCCTTGGGTTTGCCTGTCGATCCAGAGGTAAAAATAACATATACAAGATCATTCATCGATCCGCGGATATTTAAATTTTCCATATCTGCTTCCTTCTTTTTTTGCACGCTATCAAAATGCAAAAAAGGCACCTCAGTGATCACCCTCTCTCTGCTATATTCATTTTTGGAAATTATACATGAAAGATTTGCTTGCATTGACATTTGCCGGATCCTATCATCTGGAAAATCCGGTTCAAGAGGAACATAAACGGCTCGTACTTTCCATATCGCAAGAATTGAGATGATCAGATCAATGCCTCTGGGCATTAAAACGCCAATTTTATCATTAATGCCGATTTTATGTTCCAGGAGCTTCCTTGCTAAAATATTTGCTTTTTGATTGAGAGTTTTGTAATCTATGGTTTTGTCACCACTGGTAGCCGCAATCTTATCAGAAAATTTACTGATATTCTTTTCAAATTCTTGGATAAAACAAGAATTGGGAATCGTTATATCAGTAGAATTGAAATCTTCTAGTAACTGTTTTTCTTTTTGTGTTAAAAAATCGATCTTAGAAGCATTTTGTTTTAGATCATTGATTGAGTTATGAAAGATATTTTCATACCAATTCATAAATTTTCGAAGAGTTTTCTCGTTAAATAGATTGGTGTTATATTCCCACAGCAATTCAAAACCGCAATTTAATTCTTTGACCGTGAGGGTAAGATCAAAAAGTGCAGTTGCCGGAAAGGCCCTTTGACGTTTTACTTGCAAACCGATTACCTTAGAAGTGCCTTCTTCAGCAATATAATCAAACATTACATTAAATAGGGGCTGAGAGTCTTTTTTGCAGTCATTCTGAATTAGTTTGAGAATATGAGGTAGTGAAAGGTTCCTGTGTTTAAAGCAATGTATAAATTCCTTATTTTGTCTTACTAGATATTTTTCTATTGGTTCTCCGCTCCGCAAAGTTGACCGGATAGGTAATGTATTTAAGAAAACACCAATATCATTTTCACTGTTGTCATCTCGCAGGCTGACAGCCGTGCCAACAGTTAAATTAACCTGATTTGAAAGACGATGAAGGAGTAAGGAAAAAATATTTCGAAAAAGAGAGAAAGGGGTAATGCCTAGAGCCGTAGCAGTTTTGGATCCTTCTCGGGCCAATCGCAAAGGTAATGGATGTATAATAGTCTTTCCATTGTTTTCTGTTGTTTCATTCTTGGGATTGTCATATGGCAATGAAGTCAAATTATCATCTGCTCGGGACAAATATTCTTTCCAAAAGGTTTTTTCATCATCTGTAGGTTGTGAATGCATAGAATTAATATTTTCCACCAACTTGTAATCTTGATGGTGTTCATAATAATCCCAAAATTTTTTAGATATAATTTCCATTGCTCTGGCGTCCATAACAATGTGATGGGCATGGAAGATCAGCAGTCCTTCTACTTCAGACAATTTCAAATAATAGGCTACAAAGAGCCAGTCTTTTTCCAGATCCATGGGAATGTTGGCAATATGTTCCTGGGTTTGCCTGGCCTTTTTTCTTGCTCTGGAGATATCCAGATTTGAATAATCACGGAGACAGAACGGATATGATTTTTCATTTTTAATCACTTTTTCAATTTTATCGAACCTAAATCTGAAATTGGTGCGTAATTTAGGAAATTGACTAATTAGAAACTCGAAACTTCTTTGAAGTCTGTTTGTATTTATTTGTCCATTAAGTTCAAACACTTCAGTTAGTGTATATGCTTCCGGTTTCTTGGAAGTATAGTTGGCGGCCCAAAATAACTTTTCTGGGTCTGTTAACTTTTGGTCTGCAAATGTCTTATCATGTTCTTTTTCTGTCTCTGAAGCTTCTTTTTCTAGGGCGCGAACGAAATCATTAAAAACAGGATATTCAAAAATTAAATTTATGTTTGCATGAAAGTCTGTATTTTTATTAATCTTCGAGACGATCCGCATGGCGGAGATAGATGATCCGCCTAATTCAAAAAAGTTGTCTTCAAGAGACACGGAGTTCGTGCCCAAAATATCTTTCCATATGCGTGCTATTGGAGAGTCAGAAATTACGCTGTCGTTAAGAGTATCTGTCTCAGTTTTTATTCTGACGGGTTTTATTTGAAGTGCATGTCGGTCGATTTTTCCGCTTGGGGTCAGAGGCATTGAAGGAATATGGATGAAAACCTGGGGAATCATATGTGGTTGCAACTTGGAACGAAGGATATCTCGTGTTACTGTTAAATTTAAATCTTCTGAGGCAGTAAAATAACAGACCAATTTGTGTTCCTTGTTACTTTCAAGACATCCATCAACAACCACGCATTCATTGATTTTTGGCAGCTTCTTAATTTCTCTTTCGATTTCTTCCGGGCTCATCCTAATGCTATGTAATTTTATTTGAAAGTCATTCCTTCCAACATAATAAATTTGCCCATTCGCATCTTGTTTTACAAGATCGCCGGTCTTATACAGATAACCGACGCCAAAAGGATTAGGGATTAAAACTTCGTGAGTTTTTGCGCTATCCCCGATATAACCGGCAAAAACTCCAACGCCGCCTATACAGAGTTCGCCAATTTGGCCAATAGAGACTCTTTGACCAACCTTGTTTAATATATAAATCTTGTATCCAGGTAAAGCTTTGCCAATAGGAACTGCATTTTTTATTTTCCGGTCTAGTTCAAAGGTGGTAACTCCTACTGAAGCTTCTGTGGGTCCGTATGCGTTAATAAAATGTGGAACCAATTCATACATTCTATTTGCTAAATCAGCAGGGCATTCTTCGCCTGCGGACACTAAAGTTGAGAGTGAAGAAAGAGAATCTTTGTTAAGGTGCCCGATAACAGTAGGCGGAAATATTGCTGCTGTTATACCTGACTCGATAATGTATGATGATAACTTATCAATATCTAAAATCACTTCTCTGGGCGGAATATAAATAGTTCCACCGGCAGCAAAAGTTGGGAAAATCTCTGATAGGGACGCATCATACGATAGGCTAGCAAATTGAAGTACCTTGCTGTTTTTATCAAAATGATATGCCTTTTTAAAGTTTTTAATAGATTGTACAATACCGGAGTGTTTGATCAGCGCCCCCTTAGGTCTCCCCGTTGATCCTGATGTAAATAGACAATATGCAATTCTATCGTCTGGAATTTTTATTTCTTTATACTTGAAATCTTTGACGGTTATGATCGACCGAAGGTGAATAATTGTTTGTTTTTTGCTTGAATAATATTCTGTGTTTCCTGAAACGATAGTTTTAATCGTGGCTTTATCGCAAATATATTCGATGCGCTTTGCTGGTAGGTTGGGATCGATAGGAACAAAAGCATGGCCTGATTTTAATATGCCAAGCATAATAATTATCGAATCAACCGAACGATCTGTAAAAAATCCGATTTTATCCTGTTGAAGCGCAGGGGAGTGACTGGTCAATTCAAAAGCAAGGCGATTAGCGCTTGTTTCGATTTCTTTATAGGTATAGGATTTTTTGAAATCAACGACGGCAATTTGATTGGGATTTTTTTGAGACTGAAACACAAAAAAATCATGTAGTAGCTTAACATTATACATAGCAAAATAATACTCACTTTAGAGCAAAAAAGTCAAAGCATGGCTTGGTTTTTAAGCTGTTCTCCAGGCCAATAGTAAAATTCATCAAAGCTTCGCTCAACGCAGTTTGGTTGTAACCCCCTTCAAGAACCACCCCAGTTGGCAAAGACAATGATCCAATCATCCGCCCTATCTCCTCGTAGTCGGGTGAATCAAGCTGCGTAACTGGTGGCAAGCCCATCGATTCAAATTCGCGTTTGTGGGTATCAAATCCAGCCGATATTAACAGATATTGCGGGTCAAACATTTGGATATGTTTAAGCGAAAAATTCAGCAAGGTCAAATATTCTTCTGTCGAGATACCAATTGAATAAGGGAGATTCAAAATACTTCCGTCATTACCGATCTCGTCAGACTTTCCGGTATGCGGAAGCACCAGATTTGGATCAGCGTGAAGCGAAGAGTAAAATACGCTTGAGTCATCTTGGAAGATTTGTTGAGTTCCGTCGCCATGATGAGCGTCAATATCCAGAATTGCTACTCTTTCTCCATCCTCTTTTAAAGATTCGGCTGCGACAGCAATATTGTTCATGTAACAAAAACCATGATAATAATTTTTCCCAGCGTGATGTCCTGGAGGGCGTGATAAGGCGACAGCAAGGTTTGACCGAGAGCTTTTCAACATTTCGGCTGCTGAAAGAGAGCATTTTACCGCAGCAAGTGCGCTTTTATATGTATGTCTCGAAACAGGAGTAACGCTCGTTTCCTTATCTGAGTCAAATGACGTAATTAGGGCTTCGCCATCCTTTGCTCTTAGGCTAGTTTGTTTCAGTTCCTCTATCATTTCGGCTTCGTGAACCCGCCGAATTATATCAATAAAATCAGACTCGTTTATTTCTTGCAGAACATTTAAATAATTTTCTCCATACCTTCTGGCAATCCATGAGACAATTTTCTCCAGCCGCCCAGGTACATCCCAATCATTTCCTTCACTGTCTGTAAAGCCTGTATGCTGCTCATGTTCATGTGAAAAATAAAATTTTCCTTCTACCATTATTTCCTTCCACAATTTGATGAGTTGATACTCTTGCAAACTGTTTTTATTTAAGGATAGTTATGCAACTAATATGCTGAGCCATCAGGATTCCTTCATGATTTAGAGAATCATCAATTGTGTTTTTGCTCAAATTATAGTTAATATTGAAGTGTATGCTACAAATATATTACTGGTTTTTAAACATGAAGGCAAAAAGAAATAATGATGCCTTTGGGAGACAGATTTGGGATTGTTTTAATGGCAAAGACAATGTTCTCCTAATCGAAAGAGATGATGGCTTAACGGAAGTATCTGCGGGAAATTTTTATTTTATAAAATCAGAACAATGGAGCAAAAATGAGATTATTGCAGTTGGCTTTGCCAAAGGTAAGATTTTAGATATTGGGTGTGGACCAGGTAGACACGCCCTGTACTTACAAGAAAAAGGATTAGACGTCACAGCTATGGACCCTTCTCCGCTCGCTATCAGGGTGTGCAAGATGCAAGGTATAAAGAAATCATTAATCGGTCAAATTGAGAACATAAATGATTCGTTAGATTTGAAGTATGACACCTTTTTGTTAATGGGTAATAACTTGGGCCTATTGCAAAATCAAATAAAAGCCCCTGAAATTCTTAGACGACTCCATGGTGCTGGAAGTGACAATGCTATTATTATTGCCGAGAGTTCAAATCCGGACAAGATTTATGATCCAGCCTATCGATCATATTTTAATTGTAACCTAAAAAAGGGCAAACTTTCCGGAGAGGTAAAATTGAGAGTACGATATGATGACATCACGGGTCCCTGGTTTGAATATCTCTATCTGTCACCGAGTGAATTAGAGCAACTAATTCGCCCGACGGGTTGGAAAATACTTAAAATTTTCGAAAATAATTCTCCTCAATATTTTGTAATTCTGGGAAAATGCTGAGTGATTCTAACAACTAGCACTATATCCATTGGATGGATTTCGATAAGATTTCTAATATCAAGAATTAACTAGAAAATTATTAGTCATGCAGCTAATGTGCATGATAAAATATCATTGTTCAACTAAATATTAAACAGACGTTTATGAATTTTAGGATAACCCAAAGAGCGTGCGGGATTATATTGAAAGATAATAAAATTCTCCTGTTTCGTAGGATCAAGGATGGAGAAGAATATTTTAGCTTTCCCGGCGGTGGAGTCGAGGAAGGAGAAAGTCTCGAGCAAACAGCGAAGCGCGAATTGAAAGAAGAACTCGGTATTGATGCTGAAACTGGAAAACTTTTGTTTGAGGGATATGTTGAAAAGAATGGAAATGATATTGGTAGAACCAGCTACTTTTTCTTGATTGATAAATTCAGCGGAAAACCGAAACTCAACGAACCGCGAAAAATGTTGACTGATTCAAATAATCAATACTATATTCACTGGATGGATTTCGACGACATTTCAAAAACCCCAAATCTTTATCCAACATTTGCAAAAGAAAAACTTGTTAAATATTTAACGAATAAACAATGAAAATAGCTTTGGTTCAAATGCCCTCAGCAAAGGGTGAAATCAAAATTAATTCGGAGAGAATGTCCGATTATATTTCTTTTGCAGCAAAAGCAAAGGCGGATGTAGCCGTGTTCCCGGAAATGAGTCTAACGGGTTATTTTACAGAAAATAATTATATCGATACATGTCTGGAATTAGAGAGCAAACCTGTAAAGAAAGTTGTTGGAGCAAGCAAGGATATTGCAATTTTGTTTGGAATAGGAGAAAAAGACAATTCCGGATATCACATTACCCAAATTTTTGCTCAAAATGGGAAAATCGTAGGTGTTTACCGTAAGCATAATGTCCAAAGCGGAGAGGAGAAGATTTTTTCTTCTGGAGTTGAATCACCAATTTTTGATTTGGGTGGAGTAAGGTTCGGCATTACAATTTGTGCTGATATTGATTTGCCAGAATTATATAAAGAATATGCAACCAAGGGTTGCAAAGTAGTGTTTGAGTGCGCATCTCCTGATTTGTATGGCGATCGAGAAAATCGTAACTGGGAGAAGGGCTATTTGTGGTGGAAAAATAATTGCATTACAAAAATTGGAAATTATGCCAGAGAAAATAAAATCAATATTGCTGTCGCGACTCAGTCTGGACGAAATATGGATGATGATTTTCCGGGAGGTGGTTACTTATTTTCAACGGAGGGAAAAATAATTGCAGAAACGAAAGATTACCAACAAGAAGTACTTTTTTGTCGCCTACCATAGATATACTATCAGCGTTGATTAATTAGATTGATCGTGCTAAATTTTGATTATGGCAAAATACGATTTTGAAAAAATTGAATCTAAATGGCAGAAGGCCTGGGAAGAGGCGAAATACGGCCAGTCCATTGATTTTTCCGATAAGCCGAAGTTCTACTCCCTCATGGAGTTCCCTTATCCTTCCGGATCAGGATTGCACGTTGGACACTGCATGGGTTACACCGCCTCGGATGCGTTTACGCGTATGAAAAGGATGCAAGGCTACAATGTTCTTTTTCCAATGGGTTGGGACGCATTTGGTCTGCCGACAGAGAATTACGCAATTAAAACCAAGACAAAACCAAGAGACGTTACCACACTAAGTATTGCGACCTTCAAAAAGCAGATGAAATCGCTTGGCTATTCCTTCGATTGGGGTCGCGAGGTCAATACTACTGATCCCAATTATTATAAATGGACGCAGTGGATATTCATGCAGTTCTATAAGCACGCGATTGTCAACGGCAAGCTTGTCGAAGTTGCCGATGACGACAAAGAAACTCCACGCTTGGCATTTCAGGCCGAGATGCCAGTTAACTGGTGCCCATCATGCAAAATCATCCTCGCCAACGAAGAGGTGATCGGCGGAAATTGTGAACGCTGCGGCGCGCAGACAGAAAAACGCAAACAGAAGCAATGGATGCTCCGTATCACAGCCTATGCAGATAGATTGATCAAGGATCTCGATACCGTTGATTATCTTGAGAATATCAAAACCCAGCAGATAAACTGGATTGGCCGATCCGAGGGAACGGAAATTGATTTTAAAATTGTCATTTCAACCGAAGCGGAGCAAACTTCAGAAAAAGTTGATCTTGGGAATGCCAATATTTCTGACAAAACAAATAAAATGCTTGAAGCGATTGATAGGATCAATTCAGAATTTAAAAAGCGCAATATCAAACTCTGGGTTAATGGTACTTTTGCAGTTGCTGGATATTGCGGAAATATTTTTGAAAATCCTGCAGATGTTGATTTGGGAGTTTTGGCCAAAGATTTTGATGAAAGCAAAAAAATCTTTTCTGAACTTGGTTACAGTAAAATTGAAGATAAGGACAACGGAAAATTTCAGGTTTGCGTCTTTCGTACTGATGATTTCAACATTGAGATTGGGACACTTGATCATGATCTGGGAGATACTATAAAAGAACTGGACGGGCATGAATTTTTAGTTCCCGATGCAAAATGGCTGGCAAATTGTTATAAGATTACCGCCCAAAAAGAACGCAGAGCCGGAAAAAATGATCTTGAAAGAGCCAAGTTTCTGGAATCCTTAAATGATAATATTATCAAGGTCTACACTACTCGCGCGGATACGCTTTTCGGCGTGACATATATAGTATTAGCGCCGGAACACGAACTCGTTGACAAAATCAAAGATCAAATATCAAATGTCAAAGATGTGGAAAACTATATTGAAAATGCGAAGAAAAAGTCAGATATGGACAGGACTGAGCTTGCCAAAGACAAGACTGGAGTGGAATTAAAAGGAATTAAAGCTATAAATCCGATAAACGGCGAGGAAGTTTCTGTGTGGATTGCTGATTATGTTCTCGCAACCTATGGAACCGGTGCCGTGATGGCGGTGCCTGCGCACGACCAGAGGGATTTTGAATTTGCCGAAAAATACAATATTCCAATCAAGGAAGTTATCATTCCTAAACTAATTGATAAAAATGATCCGCCAATCGATGGCGTAGAGACAGTCGAGCGAAAGCAGGTTTATGCCGTGGTAATAAATCCCAAAAATAACAAAGTTCTAGCCCTTAAGTGGAAGAAGTTTCCTTGGATCGGGTTGGTTATCGGCGGCATTGAGCCAGGTGAATCAATCGTTGATACCGCCAAGCGCGAGATTTTAGAAGAAACCGGTTACAAGAACGTCAAATTCGTTCGAAACTTAGGCGGCCCGATGGAAGTCCATTTCCATGCAACTCACAAAAATGTGAATAGAAAAGCTACATATTATCCTTTGGCTTTCGAGTTGCTTGATGAGGAGCAGGAGCCGTTATCCAAAGAAGAGGCAGAGGAAAGCGAACCGTTCTGGGCGGATTGGGATGAAATTGAGAATATCAAAGGATATGTCCTGCCGATAGAGCATGAAATTGTCCGTGACCGCTTTCATAATCCAGCACATTCATTTGAGGAATATGGCGTTCTTGCCAATTCCAAAGAGTTTGATGGGTTAACATCAGAAGAAGGTAAAAAGAAAATAACCGAGAAGCTCAAGGAAATGGGTGCCGGGGATTTCGCAGTCAATTTCAAGCTTCGTGACTGGATATTTTCCCGCCAGCACTACTGGGGCGAGCCGATCCCTATCATCCACTGCGAGAAGTGCGGGACTGTGCCGATGGATGAGAAAGATTTACCACTTACTTTACCGGAGGTTGAAAAGTATGAGCCGACCGATACCGGTGAGTCCCCGCTTGCCGCAATTACCGACTGGGTAAATACAACCTGCCCGAAGTGCGGCGGCCCCGCCAAGCGCGAGACCGATACGATGCCAAACTGGGCGGGATCATCGTGGTACTTCATCGCTTACGCAATGAATCAAGAATCAAGAATCAAGAATTATGAATCAAGCGAAGACATTTTCTCAGCATCAGTCAAAGAATTGAAATATTGGATGCCGGTTGATCTTTACAATGGCGGCAACGAACATACAACTTTGCACCTTTTGTATTCGCGTTTTTGGCACAAATTTCTATATGATCTTGGCAAAGTGCCAACGCTTGAGCCATATAACAAACGAATCGCTCACGGGATCATACTTGGCGCGGACAACCAAAAAATGAGCAAATCGCGGGGGAATGTGGTCAATCCGGATGATGTTGTGAAGCGCTATGGTGCCGATGCGCTTCGCACCTACATTATGTTCATCGGGCCGTATGATAAAGAATCCGCCTGGAACATGGACGGCTTATCTGGCGTTTCAAGATTTCTTAATAAAGTTTGGGAAAACTCGGACAAAGTCTCTGGTAAAGTTGATAGTGATAATCTTGCAGTTGCTGTAAATAAATTAGTCTTTGCTGTTGAGAACGATCTTGAGCGATTCAACTTGAATACTTATGTTGCCAAACTTATGACTTTCAACAATCTTATGTCGGCCGAGAAAGAAATTAGTAAAAAATCATTTGGTGTATTCTGCCAGCTTCTAGCACCGGCTGCTCCTCATTTGGCCGAAGAATTATGGGAAAAGCTCGGCAACGAGGGTTTGGTTTCAAATTCAGCTTGGCCGAAATTTGATGAAAGCTTGAAAGGCGACGATAAGATCAAAATTGCCATTCAGGTCAATGGCAAACTTCGCGATGTCATCGAAGTAGATAAAGATATTGAAAAAACTGCCCTCGAGGAAGCTGCTAAAAATAGTGAAAAAGTCAGCGCATTTATTACTGGCAAAGAGATTAAAAAAGTAATCGTCGTACCTGGAAAAATTGTAAATATCGTGATTTAGCTATTTCGCTATTTCGCGTTTTTTAATATTCTCCGAATCACGCCCTTGATATCACGGGAAAAATATTCTAGTTTTATAAAATCGTCTCGGTATAAAACATCTGTTTTGTAGTACTTCTTTAGATAATGATGCTCTTCGATCCAGAAAGAATGAGCCATATCAAGATATCTCATGAGAAATCCTGCCCGAAATTCTGAATCCGAGATCGGATATATTTTGTGATAAGCTTTCAAATACAAACCGGCTTTTTCCATGCCCTTTTCAAAGCCCTTACTGAAACATATAAATATGATTGACCTAACAAGCTCAAATGCCCGTGGCGCGAAAATCGTTTTTTCGAGATCGAATACATATTTTACCGTATCGTTATCGTCATAAAACAGATTACCGGCATGGAAATCACCATGAACCAGGTGATCTGACCTGATGTTCAAATCTTCAAACTTTAATTTATTTTCTTCAATTATTTTCTTCTTTAGCCTAATAAATTTCCTTGCTAAGCGATCAAATCCATTTAATAATTTTTTCTGTGAAATGATTTTTCCAAATTCCTTTGCCATTTGTAAAGATTTTTTTTTATCCCAAACATTTTTCGATTCTACAGTAACTTTTGGCGTTCCATCTTTACTCAAAAGATGCATTTTCGCTTGCATCTGAGCGATTGATATTAAAACGTCGTCGTTTAGCTTGTTTCGGTTAATATCTTTTTCTTCGATAAATGGAAATAATCCATAAAATTTACCAGTAATTTCAACGAATGTGTCTCCATTTACGGTTTTAATCGGCATGATTATGGGAATGCCATGTTCGAAGAAAAATTGCTTACTTTTGTGTATACTTGCAATATCATCACTGGAATATTTGTCACGGTATTTGCGTAGAAAGAATTTTTGGTCTTTGTTTGCCACAATCATATTATCACTCAAAAATCCGCCCTTAGCTTTGGCAACAATCCGAGTAATATCTAAACTGTAAAATTTATTTAGACTGGTAATTAGTTTGTTTTCCATAGTAAAATAATAATACTACTTTTTAAATTTGGCCATAAGGAATAATATGTCGCAGATGGAAGTCGAGCATCGCGGGCTACTGACCGCGGAAAAGTTTGAGCATTTAAATTCTTTTCTCTCCAAGGAAGGCACTTTTTTAGGCAAGAAAAAACGCTTTTCGATGATAAAAAGCGCAAGCATAAAAAGTATTCGCGAAGTGAAAGATGATCCGGTCGATCTTAAAATCCGTATCACAAATGGCCAAGCAGAGTTAGCATGCAAATATGGCAAATGGAGTGGCAAAGATGCCAGAAAAGAATATAATTTTGAATTTGAGACCAAAAAATTCACTGATTTTATCGAATTTCTAAAAATCCTCGGATTTACAAAATATGTCCTTATGGCGAACACAAAATATGACTACGAGTATCGTGGAGTCGAATTTGCAGTTGTTGAAGTCCCTGATTGGGGACATTATTTTGAGGCCGAAATCTTGACTGATGAAGAGAATGTTGCTGACGCTAATAAAATACTAGACAAAGAAATTGATGCCTTGGGGCTGAAAGTTTTGGGTGAGGAAGAGTTCTATGACCTTCTGGATGAATTAAACAGTCGCCCTGGTTATCGAATTGATCTTGAAAAAGATAAATTGTCAGACATCCTCGAAAAATTTAAAGAGTACATCGAGGTATAGAATGATAATTTTCAAATATTCAACAAAGAGAGAAATCGGAAATTATTTTTCTACGCTTGGATCGATAAATCACCTCTCGAATGAAAAGCCGAAGAATTATTACATAATTAAAGAGTCTGGTTTTGATCCTGATAATGAGAGAGATGTGACAAAATATTTTGCTCAAAATGCTGAGAACCAACGAGACTATATTGCAGAAAAAACTAAGTCGATTGAAAATAATTGGCGAAAAATTGAAAAACCTTTTTTTAAAAAAGCTGATGAATTCTTCGAAACCAATGAAACGCAGGACAATTTGACCGCTTTTTTAACATTCAATGTTTGTTGCGGATATAATACCGGCCAAGGTTACTTTTTTGTATGTTTCGGCCGCCCGGATCCAAATTCGAATATTATTCACGAAATATTACATTTTTATACACATAAGCTGATTGCTCCGGAGTTCAAAAAAGCCGGATTGCCTTACGAGAGTTTTAACGATTTTAAAGAGGCGCTGACATTTGTGATGAACTATGAATTTAGCGAATTTTTACCAAGTCATCGCGAAGAAGGTTACGAGAAGCAAAAAAAGTTGATCGAATTCCTTGAGTCAAAATATAAACATGGTATGAAAGCAAACAAAGTCGCGGAAATTGCAATTAAGTATTTGCAATAATTTAAAATTGGTCTTCCAAAATATTTAGGGAATATACTTTACCATTTTCTATCCATTCTCGGATAATGCGTAGCGTGTAATCTGCAACAAAATCTTTGGGTTCTAGATCTGCAATCTGATCGTTGGTAAACCAAGATTCTCCAATGATATTTTCTCCTTCAATGTGGAGGCCTCTTTCTTTTGGCAGGGAAACCTTGTCGGTGTTTGCTCTGGCAACAAAATTAAACTGGATTTTGAGTTTTCCGCGAGACTGCATGGTCAATATATTCAAGACTCCTAGAAACTCTACCTCAAGCCCCGCTTCCTCCAAGCATTCTCGCTTGGCGCAATCGATAATACTTTCGTGAGGTTTATCAAAAGTCCCTTTTATGATGTTGAGCGCCGGTTCTGATTCTTCATCAACTTTCTCCTTGATCAAAAGAATTTCGTCATTTTCGTTTAGAACCACAACTCCGATTTTCAAATAGATTTCTTGATTCATTTCCACATCTTCCTATTAACTCTTCAATAATAATATCACAATGGACCCAAATGATTATAATAAAGCAAGAACGCCCCAACTAGTGGGGCGCCCGAGCTCTTGTGGCCAATTCATCTGACTCAAACCCCTAATAACGTGAGAGAGCCTTGTACGCCAAGGTCAGGACTCCTACGAAAAGGGCCAGGGCCACGAGGAAAGGCCACCCGTACTGCATCTCCAGGATGAATCTGTCGACCTGCGGCATCTTCATCAGGTCGAGCTCGCTCAGTAGCGAGTAACGGTACATTGAATCCAGGGCAACCGCTCCGACCCGATAAGTCGGGTAGAGGAGCAGACATGCGATGATCCCGCAAACGATACGACTAGCTTTGGACATGGTAAGACCCCCTAGCAGTCGATTTTCTTTATCTTAGGGTAACATAAATAATTGGTTATGTCAATAGCTCATTGAATATATCTGAGCGATGTGCTATATATAATTTATAAGAAAAAAGCGCATAAGTCCGCAATCAACGGACGAGCTGGGAGAAGAAAACCCTAAGGGTGAATAGAACTTCCCGTATGGCAAGCGTAATTGCCAAAATTAAGAATGATTAGGTTGGTACCTCAATCGGTTCAGTATAAAGTTGAAAGCATAAAGTGAAAAGTTCAACACATACTAAAAAGATTGGCCTTTCGCTATAATAGTGTTAGGTCTTTTTTAATATCAGTGTTAATCAGTGTGATAGATCAGTGTTAAAATTTCAAATTAAGGACATTTTATGTTCAAAAAGGTTGATCCAAAACTTAATTTACCGGAAGAAGAGAAGAAAATTCTCGAATTTTGGCGAGAGGATAAAACATTTGAGAAGAGCCTTGGGAAGGATAGCCCGAAAGGCAATTTTGTATTCTATGAAGGACCGCCGACAGCCAACGGCAAGCCTGGTATTCATCATGTTCTAAACCGCGCATTCAAAGATCTTTTCAACCGATATAAAACTATGCAAGGCTACAATGTCCGACGCAAAGCAGGCTGGGACACGCAAGGGCTTCCGGTAGAGCTTCAGGTGGAGAAGGAGCTCGGTATTTCTGGCAAGGGCGATATCGAGAATATCGTTCCGGGCGACAAAAATGCTTCGGTTGCCAAATTCAATAAACTTTGCAAAGAGTCGGTTTTTGTTTACAAATCCGAGTGGGAAAAGATGACCGAGCGCATGGCCTACTGGCTCGATATGAAAGATCCATATGTCACCTACGATTCCAAATATATCGAATCGATCTGGTGGGTGATATCCGAAGCTGAAAAACGAGGTTTGCTTTACAGGGGCCACAAAGTCGTGCCATATTGCCCGCGCTGCGGTACGGCGTTATCTTCTCATGAGGTTGCCCAGGGATACAAGAATGTTGAAGAGGAATCAGTCTATATCAAGGTTAAATCAAATCATGAAGATGCGTATTTTCTTGTCTGGACGACAACGCCTTGGACGCTCGCAGGCAACGCCGCTCTAGCATTTGGCCCGAATATCAAATACGTTTTGGCAGAAAAAGACGGAGAGAAGTATATACTTGCGCAAAGCCGTCTCGATGCCGTTTTGCCTGGTGCAAATGTCATTAAAGAGCTGACCGGTTCGGAAATTGCTGCCCCATCTTTCACCGACAAACCGGATTACGAAGCGATTTATCCGGACGGAGATAAATTTTCTGAAGGTGGAGAGAAAGTTTACAAGCTGATTGTCGCCGATTTTGTCACCGATTCAGACGGCACCGGCATCGTCCACATTGCCCCGGCATTTGGTGAGGATGATTACGAATTTGGTTTTCGCAAGAACGGCATCAAGGTTTTAAAGACCGTTGATGAAAAGGGGACGGAGCTTGCCGGCGCTGGCAAAGGAAGCTTTGTCAAAGACGCCGACAAAGAAGTGAAACTCGATCTTGAAAAACGTGGAATATTATTTAAAAAAGAGATGTTCGCCCATGATTATCCGTTCTGCTGGCGTTGTGACTCACCGCTTCTCTACTTTGCCAAGGATTCTTGGTATATCGCGATGTCGAAACTTCGAGATGAGCTTCTTGAAAATAATGAGACAATCAACTGGAACCCAGCCTACTTAAAGCACGGCCGTTTTGGCAATTGGCTCGAAAATATCAATGACTGGGCAATTTCCCGTGACAGATATTGGGGGACGCCGCTCCCGGTCTGGACTTGCGACAAGTGTGACGAGAAAAAAGTCGTTGGCAATTTTATGGATTTCAACGAGAGCAATACTAAGGTAACGAAATTGATCTTTGTCCGACACGGTGAAACGGAGAGAAACATTCTTGATATTGATTCAAAAGCGCTTGATAAATGGCCTCTTACAGAGAAGGGTGTGACTCAGGTGGAAACAACCGCAAAAAAAATAAAGGACAAAGTTGACATAATAATATCTTCTCCGGTGTTGAGAGCAAAGCAATCCGCAGAAATCGTTAAGAAACATGTAGATGCGGAATTGATATTCGACGACAGAATCATTGAGCTGGACTCCGGCGAATGGAATGAGCTTACACCCGAACAAAGACTTGACAGGAAAGATTTTCAAGATTATTTGGTGACTGAGAAAATTCCTGAACAAAGATTTAATTTTAAGCTTGGCACCACGGGGGAAACGAGAGCTGATGTTGTAGAAAGGGTCAAAGAATTTTTAGCCAAGATTGGAAAAGAATATCCTGGTAAGACAATCGTTATTGTTGCACACGGGGCCATTAATGGTGCATTGAACATGATTTTAGGGAACTTGGATTATTCTGGATACTTCCAACACGAACGCCCTGATCATGAATTATCTCATAAATTTTATCTAAATTCTGACGGTACTGCCTTCGATCCTCACAAACCATTTGTTGATGAGGTTGAATTCACCTGCAAATGCGGCGGAACGATGAAACGAACTCCAGAAGTGATGGATGTCTGGTTCGATTCCGGCTCCATGCCATACGCCCAATATCACTATCCATTCGAAAACAGCGAACTCTTTGCTGAGCAGTACCCGGCTGATTTCATTTGCGAAGCGATCGATCAAACCCGAGGCTGGTTTTACACGCTTCTCGCGATCTCGACGATTGTAAAAAATAATTCTTGTTTTAAAAATGTTATCTCGACAGGACATATTCTAGACGAAAAAGGGCAAAAAATGTCGAAGTCGAAGGGAAACATTGTCGAGCCGATGGCTGAATTTGAGAAAGTTGGCGCCGATGTCGTCCGCTTCTTCCTTTATTCTGTGAATCAGCCCGGTGAGCCGAAGCTTTTTTCAGAAAAAGAAGTTTTGTCTGTTTCCCGCAACCTATTTATCACGCTTTGGAATGTTTATTCATTCTTTTCTATGTACGCATCAATCGACGGTTGGAAGCCGAGCGGAAAAACAGAAGCTACAAACATTCTAGACAAATGGATCCTTGCGAAGTTTAACGAACTTACCGAAACCATCACCGAATCATTGGATAACTATGATACCTACAGACCGGCAAATACGATTCTTGATTTTATAAACGAACTTTCTACTTGGTATGTCCGCCGCTCACGCCGCAGATTTTGGAAATCGGAGTCTGACAGCGATAAAGAATCGGCATATCATACTTTGTATGAAGTTTTGATCGGCTTATCGAAACTCTTGGCGCCGTTTACTCCGATGTTCGCCGAAACCGTGTATCAGGGCCTAAAGCAAGAAAGTGATCCGGAATCGGTACACTTGGCCGATTTCCCCGCACCGGAAGAATTTGATCTTTCTGTTCTGGATGAGATGGCAGAAACACGGCAGATTGTTGAAGCTGGCTTAGCCAAAAGATCGGAAGCGGGAATAAAAGTTCGCCAGCCTTTAGCTCTTCTAAAATATTCCGGTAAAAAATTGTCTGAAGATTTGGAAACAATCATTGCTGAAGAAGTAAATGTGAAAAAAGTAGTTTATGTCGACGCACGAGATATTCATATTGACGAAGGAGATAAGAATTCCGGAGTAGGGGAGACAGGCGTCGAGCTTGATACGGTATTAACTGACGAATTAAAAACCGAAGGTGTTGCCAGGGAACTCATCCGCAACATCCAATCGCTACGCAAAAAGTCCGGGTTTGAAGTTGAGAACAGGATAGTTGTAAATTACGCTACATCGGGAGAGGTATTGAAAAAAGTGATGAAATCAATGTCGGAAATTATTGCCAAAGAAGTACTAGCGAAAGAAAGCACTGACGGAAAAATCGAAAACCCGGAAGGTTCAGAAGAATTCTGTATCGACGGTGAGAAAATTTGGATCGGAATCTCGAGGATTAAATAAATGACTATAAAAATTAGGCCGATTGAGCTAATCGACCATGACGGAGTAATGAAGGTTGTAAAATCCCTAAATCCCGGTTGGTTTGATGATTATGCAATCTCGAACGAAATTCCGCTTGATCTAAAATTGCATCATGGTTTTGCTGCCGAAAATGATGGCAAAATTGTTGGATTTATTACTTTTTCATCCGAGGAGGGGGATATTAAAATTACCTGGCTAGGTGTCAACTTGAATTCTCATCGTAAGGGAGTAGGTGGGCAATTACTTGAAAAGGTTGAGAAGGCAGCGCGAAATCTGGAAGTCAAAAAGATTACTGTGGAAACGTTATCTGACAAAGAAGATTGGGAACCATATAATAGAACACGGGCCTTCTATCTAAAAAACGGGTTTAAATTTTTGAGCGATCGCAAAATTACTAACAAATCAGACGAAACCTTTTGGCTGGTGAAATATATTAAGGAACTCAATGATTAATCTCGTATTTGTCCGCCATGGACATACTGGCTACAATGACCAAAAAATTGTTCAGGGACATTCCCATAACCCACTTTCCGAAATCGGAGCCGAACAAGCGAGAAAAGTTGGAGAGAGATTAAAAGACCAACACTTTGACATCGCTTTTTGTAGCGATCTAAAAAGGACCAAAGATACTATTAAAGAAATTTTGAAATATCACTCAGACCTTCCGGTTATTTACGAGCCTTTGCTTCGAGAGAAAGGAAGCGGAATATTTGAAGGTAAATTGTCGGTGCTGCGTGAGGAGGCGAGATTAAGTTCGGGCCTGTCTAAGGAAGATTTTTGCCCAGAGGGAGGCGAAAATGACACTGACGTGCTTATACGTGTCAAGAAATTTATTAAGATGATCGCAAATGATTATTCGGATAAAACAATTTTAGCTGTAACACACGGGATTTGGCTCAAGAATTTATTTTGTTACATTGATCAAGAAATTGGCAGCAAGCTTACAGAAATTGCCAATACCAGCATTAGTGTCGTACTGATTGATGAAAACAAAAAAATTTCCATAAAGACTATTAACGACATCAAACACCTAGAAGAAACTCCCTCAAATGTTCTTACCGATTAGAGCTGTTTTAATTTCTGGATAATTTGATTGATTGAGTACAACAATAGAAGAGTCCCTGAGATCTTTTTTTGTTTTAGAATCAATTTTATAGTTCAATAGATCTAATATTTTTTCATTGCCATCATCGGCGGCGATGCGGTTGATTGAAATTTTGCTACATTTTTTACACTGATGAATAATCATCACATCACCCTGTTTCTTGTTCCCGTATTTGTCGATTCCTTCCTCTTTGAGCGTCAATCCAATCGGCTCCATGCTACTATGGCAGTCTGCCTTGCGGTCGCCGGAAACTTTGTCGTCAACGTGCAGGGACCAGAGGCAATAGGGGCAATGATTTCTATGATGTGTTCCGATCGTGTCAGAAAAATTTACCCATTTCTTACAATGCGCACAGGCGAATCCGCCATTGCGTTCTTCAATAGTATCTTTTTTCGTTTTTTGTTGCATGGCTTCATTATACCTTATTAGGATTCTGCCCCACCATAATCGGTGAGGCAGACGGTTTACCATGAGCCCCGAAGGGGACCATTTGGGCTGAGCAAAGAGAGTCGAATGGATTCACTTTTCGTTTTGGCTTGCCATGAGCGAGTGAAACGAGTCGAATGGTCGCGGTGGCCGGAATCGAACCGGCTGACTTCCCGTATGGGTGCTGATATCCTATTCATCAGCTTCACCACGAAAAAATATGTCCGCAAAATTAACCTCATTGCGGGTATTGGCTCTTAGCTCTTTGGTGGAATATTTTTTACAACTTTTACTTTGGCTGCACGCAGCACAGATCCATTGAATGCATATCCTGCCAAAGTTTCTTCGGCAATAGTTCCTTCTGGCTCGTCGGATTCGACCTCTTCCACAGCTTCATGTAAGTGAGGATCAAATTGTTTTCCGACAGTTTCGATTTTTGTCAGACCATTCTCGGAGAGTATAGTCTCGAATTGTTTCTCTATATGCTTGATTCCGATTGCCCAGTCATTATTTTCAAGATCTTTTGGTAGATGTCTAGCTGCGAGTTGAAAGTGATCCAAGACCGGCAGAATATCATAAATAAGTGCAGAGCATGCAGATTCGATCAATTTTGCCCGGTCTTCAGCAGCCTGTTTTTTATAGTTCATAAAATCGGCTTGTGTCCTCTGCCAACCGGCTGTGAGTTCGGCGACTTTGGCTTCCAGCTCCTTGACCTCGTCAATTTGTTTATCTCGTTTTTTCATTGTCGTATTTCTTATTTACCATCAATCATAGATAATATAACAAAATGAATGGGTTTTCAACAGCGATGAAAACATTACAATCAAAAATGATTCCGCCATATCGAGTGTTTACAATTTATGCTCTAGTATTTATTGTAGGGATTTTTATCTCGTCATACACTGCTGTTGATTTTGCTCGATCATGGCAAATTATTTTATTTACCATCATATCTCTAATATTTTTCACACTTGTAAATTTTCTACTTAAAAATCGCCTTTTAACTATCATTGCTTGGTCATTTGTAATAATTTTTTTAGCTTTATTGCTTTATTCCTTGTTTTCGAGCCGGGTGGCCGAGATGCCAAAATTTGGCGATGTGAAAATTGTCGGAATGATAGCAAATAACCCGCAAGTTGATTATGAAAAACAACGCGTCGAAATTTCAGTAAAAAATGTCGATGGCACGACTATTTCAAGTTCCGAACCAAGAATTCAGGCCGATTTGCCAAAAATTCCAATTCTTGAATATGGCGATTATGTCGAGCTATCTGGAAATGTGGAGTCAAGCACGAGTAGCAGCATTGATCCATCGTATAAAAAATTTCTTAAGAAAAATCTGGTTTCGGGGATTATTCAAAATCCTGATTCAGTATTTAAAAGTGGAAAAAATCAGAGTATGATTACGCATTCAATCAGGATATTGTATATGATATCATCATACTTTGAGCAGTCGATCAATAGTATTCTCCCGGAACCCCAAGCATCGCTTGCCGCGGGACTTGTTCTTGGAATCAAGAGAAATATTCCAGCCGATTTAACCGATGATTTAAACAGAACCGGCCTAACCCATATTGTTGCACTTTCTGGATATAACGTGACAATAATCATGCTGGTTTTTTCACAATTACTTGTCCAGCATCTAGGAAAAAGAAAAACTTTCTGGGCCGGAGTCGTGCTTGTAACATTGTTTGTGATCATGACTGGTGCTGCCTCAAGTGTGATAAGGGCGGGAATATTTTCAACGTTGGTAATTTATGGGTCGACAGTTGGCCGCAAAGCAGATCAGACAAATATGATGTTGCTTGCGGCAATAATTATGATTCTTGCAAATCCCTTTATTCTTACAAATGATATTGGTTTTCAGCTTTCGTTTCTTGCATTTGCTGGCCTAATTTATTTCTCTCCTATCATTTCAAGGCTATTTGATTCATCAAGATTTCGAAACTGGCCCGATTGGATAAAATTACCATTCGTTGAAACCCTATCGGCACAAATCGCTGTTTTTCCACTCATTATCTATGTTTTTGGTAGGTTTTCGCTGATTGCTCCGATTGCTAATTTTCTGGTTCTTTGGATTCTGCCACTTGCCATGCTGGTCTCGTTCATTGCTGGCCTATCAGGAATAATATACTATTATTTGGGAAAAATTCTTGCATTACTCGCTTGGCCAGTTTTAACATATGTTATCAAGGCTACTGAAATCGCTTCAGTGCTGCCGTTTTCATCGTTCGAATTTGGCCAAAATTCAATTGTTTTAGTTTTATTTCTTTATTCTTGCATAATAATTTTTTTGTTTTTTGGTATTAGAAAATTTAGAATAATTTTATGAGAAGAATCACAAAAATTATATTGGGGGTTTTGATAATAATTTTGATTTTTCTTTGGGTTACAATCGCCAAAAGCCCCACAACAGATAGTCTCAATATATATTTCTTAAATGTTGGCCAAGGGGATGCGGAACTGATACAAAAAGGTGATTATCAAATTCTTATCGATGGCGGTCCGGATGACAGCATCCTTTCAGAAATTGGAAAAATCATGCCGATCACTGATCGAAGAATTGACATCGTCATTTTGACTCATCCTCATGCAGACCACTTAACTGGAATTAATCAAATCATTCAAAGATATGAGGTTGGGCAGATTTATTCATCCGGTTCTATCACAACAAGTGATCAATATCTTAATTTTTTGAACGCTGTTACATCTAAAAATATCCCAATGTCCATTCCGGAAATTGGAGACAAGATTTCTGTTTTTGGCGATGCTGAATTGCAATTTCTTTGGCCGGGCAAGAAATATTTGGGAATCTCAGGAGATAACCTGAACAATACTTCGGAATTTGTCCGTTTTTGCGAATTTTCTCATTGCGCCGATTTTCTCGGCGATATGGAAACCGACGAACAGGCAATTGCATATGCTCAGTTAAAAGCAAATAATGTAGATTATTCTGCCGATCTTTTGAAAATTTCTCACCATGGCTCGACAAACGGGACAAATGCCACAACACTGAACGAAATCAATCCTCAGGTGGCAGTTATTGAGGTTGGCGTGGAGAATAAATATGGCCATCCGCATGCAGCAACTCTTGATTTATTAAATTCCCGAAATATCCAAGACTACCGCACCGACCGAGATGGCACAATCGGGTTTTCTCTTACCCCTGGAGGTATTTCTCCAAACTGACAAGATTGAAATCAGGGCCGTTTTCAAGTATCATGCAAGGGTAAAATTATTTGGAGATTTCGATATGTCCGGACATAGCAAATGGGCAACGACTAAAAGAAAAAAAGCAGTGATTGACGCCAAGCGCGGCAAAATATTTACCAAGCTCGGTAAACTAATCACGATTGCTGCGCGCGATGGTGGGGGGGATCCAGCATCTAATCCGACACTCCGTATGGCTGTCGATAACGCCAAGGCAGCAAGCATGCCAAAAGAAAACATCGAGCGGGCCATACAGCGAGGTTCAGGCGGAGGAGATGCAGCGGCTATTGAAGAGGTTGTATATGAAGTTTATGGTTCTGGTGGGGCTGGACTTTTAGTAGAATGCCTTACTGACAACAAAAATCGTACAGTCGCCGATATCAAAGCAATATTAAATCGAAACGGTGGGTCCCTTGCTGGGCCGGGTAGCGTAAATTATCAATTTAAAAAAGTTGGTGAGATCATAGTCGATGAGACTAAAAACAATTTAAAAGATGAAGAACTTGAGGAAGCGATAATCGACTCAGGAGCCGAGGATTTCGAAAAAGATGATAGTATGTACTATATATACACCAATTTTTCTGATCTAAATAATGTGAAAACCAGCCTGGAGAGTGCAAAAATTGTGCTAGAATCAGCTGAACCTTCGATGAAACCGAATACTTCTATAGATATTGCTGAAGACAAAAAAGAATCTTTGATGAAGCTAATGGATGCGCTTGATGACCTGGATGATGTGAGTAAGATTTACATCAATGTAAATCTTTAAGTTAAAAAAATTCCAACCGCGGATTGAATTGCGCGGATAAACGCGGAAGCAATGAAACAATTTAGCAATGAAACAATTAAGATCTTAGGCATCGATCCGGGTACTGGGATTATGGGTTATGGGGTTATAGAGAAGGCTTCAGGTGGCATAAGACCTGTTAAATATGGTTGTATTCGCACCCGCGCCAATCTCAACCAGCCTGACCGATTGAATTTTATTTACAAAAGCCTGTCTGATATAATTGAAAAGGAAAAACCAGACCAAGTAGCAATTGAGAGCCTGTTTTTTTTCAAGAACCAAAAAACTGTCATTTCGGTAGCTGAGGCTAGGGGTGTGGCCATAGTGTGTGCAAAAGGCGCGAATCTTCCGGTTTATGAATATACGCCGTTGCAGGTTAAGCAAGCGCTTACGGGATATGGCAGAGCGGAAAAATCCCAAATTCAGGAGATGGTTAAAATTATTTGCAAACTCAAATCATGCCCCAAACCAGATGATGCGGCAGATGCGTTGGCGGTTGCAATCACGCATGCACAAACCAACATCAATCTAAAAAAATAGAATTAAATTTGCCCCACTTCGCTCTATGAGCTACGAGGGGCGCGACAAACTATCTGAATAATTAAGGTGTCGCGGAGGGTTTAAGATGCCTCAGTTAAGACAAAATATTATAACCGGAGAGTGGGTTGTTATTGCTCCGGAGCGAGCAAAGAGGCCGCAGGATTTTGTAATTCCACCAAGCGTCAAAGTTTCTGATAAGTCCAAATGCCCGTTTTGCGAGGGATCGGAAGGATACAAACAAAATGAAAAAGTTCGCAGAGCCGCAACAACAAATTTTTATGTTATAGAGAACAAGTTCCCGGCATTCGTCGAAAAAGAATCCAAGACGCAACTCCGCAGTTTCTATCCCGAGGAAGGTTTTTACAGGGCAAGGCCGGCTGTCGGCGATCACGAAGTTATAATTGCAAAAAATCACGACGAAAACTTGATCGCCTTCGATAGTTCAAAAATCACAGAAATGCTTGAAGTCATCCAGGACCGGTATATAGATATGAAAAATGTAGAAGGAGTGGTTTCTGTGATGCCAATATACAATCAGGGAGCAGAGGCCGCTGCATCAATCGAACACCCCCACGCGCAAATATTTGCCTCGGGAATTGTAGCAAATAATGTCGGGCGGGAAATGGACGGCGCAGAGCGGTATTATGGCATTAACGGCGTTTGTGTTTTTTGCGACATTATCAAGCATGAAAAGAAAGAAAAAATTCGCATTGTTTATGAAAATGATAATTTTATTGCGATCACGTTCTTTGCTGCCAGATTCCCAATGGAAACTTGGATTTTGCCCAAAAACCATGAAAGCGAATTTGAAAATACGCCTAAATCGCACATGAAATCTTTGGGTGAATCGCTCCACTGTGTCTTGCAAAAAATGGAAAAAAATGTTAAAAATATACCGCTTAACTTTTATATTCATTCACTGCCAAATACTTTCGAAAATTCTGCCTCTTACCACTGGCATCTCGAAATTACACCACGCCTCGCCAATTATGGCGGATACGAACTTGGAAGCGGCGTCATAATCGATATAATGTCTCCGGAAGAGGCAGCAGAGTACTTGCGTAAGCCGGCAAAAAAGGACTAAATCACCATATCAATAAATTCAGGAGAGTAGTATGAAAATTGCAATAATATGTTATCCTTCAAGCGGCGGGAGTGGAATTGTCGGTACCTCTCTTGGTCTCGAATTAGCAAAAAGGGGCCACCAGGTCCATTTTATTGCATCCGAAGTACCTTTCAAGCTTATTGGTCCGTGGAAAAAAAATGTTTTCTATCATGAAGTTGAACAATTTGAATATCCGCTTTTTGATACTGCTCCCTATTCATTAACTCTGGCAAATAAAATATACAATGTTGTAATGCAGAACAATATTCAGGTTATCAATTGCCATTACGCTGTTCCCCATTCGCTGTCTGCATACATTGCTCGAGAAATGGTGGAGAGGGCCGGGAAAAAAGTTAAAGTCGTGACTACTTTGCATGGGACGGATGTTTCAATTATTGGGCATGATCCAATAATTAAAGATGCGGTTGGTTTTACCATTTCCAAATCAGATGCAATTACCTCTGTTTCAAAAGCCATGGTGGATGAAGCGAAAGAAGCATATAAATTAGAAGAAAAGATCGATGTAATTTACAATTTTGTGGATATAAAACCGCCTAAGAAAATACCCGAGGATTTAAAAGAGGTTTTTGGAACCAATAATGCAAAGATCATTACCCATATGTCCAACTTCCGCGCTGTTAAACGAATTGAAGACGTGATAAAAGTATTTGAAGAAGTTCAGAAGAAGGTTGATTCCAGATTATTGTTAATTGGCGACGGGCCAGAACAGCGTACGGCATATAAATTGGCGTCCAAGCGCGGGCTGATAAATAAAATTCATTTCTTGGGTTTGCAAAGCTCAATAGAAAAACTATTGTCGATTTCTCATTTATTTCTTTTGCCCTCGGAAAAAGAGAACTTTAGCTTGTCATCTTTGGAAGCGATGTCTTTGGGGGTCCCGGTCATTTCTACCAGGGTGGGCGGAATGAGCGAGATGATTGATCATCAAAAGAATGGTTTTTTGGTAGAGGTTGGTGAGACTTCAAAAATGGCTGAATATGCTGTTCAGGTCCTAACAGATGAAAGGGAGTACAAGAAAATTTCAGAAAATGCAAAAAAGAAAGTTGAAGAAAATTTCTCTGTTGGAAAAATTGTTCCACAATATGAGAGTTTATATAAAAGATTGATCGCTAATTCTTAATATTGAACCATAGTTCTAATTTATTTGGTTGGCTGAAAAAGTCATATGTTTCTTTATTTGCCAATTGTTTAACCTGAGTTAGATCAGCTCCGGCTGATTTATGTTTTTTCCAAACTCGCTCAATATATGAGCGGTGTTTATCTTGCTCTTCTGAACGAATACTTTTTTTATGCATAGTAACTTTTACTGTTGGCCGAGGGTCATAACCAAACTTCATGTTTTTATCAGAAAACTGAAGCCAGAGATCGTAGTCTTCTCCAATCTTTTGCTCGCTATCGTAGCCCTCTACTTTGACGTAGGCCGATTTCTTATAAGACGAAGATGCGTTAGGCACAAAATTTATGTTATATAATAAATCTTTGACATAAGGCTGAAAAAATCTAGGTTTTACTATTCCATCGTCAATGTAATTTAGATCCATATTGGTATAGAAGATGTCAGCATCAGGATTCTTTTCAAAATACTCTCTAATTATTTTGATTCTATCGGGATAGGCAAAATCATCAGAGTCCGCAACGACAATAATATCTCCATTCGCTTTTTTGTTGCCATAATCTCTTGCGATGGCAACACCAGAATTTTTTTTCAGGCGAAAACATTTTATTCGATCATCTTTTTTGGCAAGATCTTGGCAGATTGTGAAACTCGAATCTATGCTGCAATCATCGACAATTATTAGTTCCCAGTCCTTATCCGTTTGGTTGAAATAGCTTTGCAAGACTTCTGGTAAGAAATCTTCACGATTATACACAGGCATGACGATAGATATTTTCATAATCCCTCTATTTGATTAATTGTCCAAATTGAAACATAATGGAATAGATTAACTTAATAAAACTATAACATAATGTTGTTCAAAAGGCGATCAAAAAAAATTAGAGTTGGAATCATTCCTCTTAGCTCGAAACCGGTGCCACCCGACCCAGACGTTATTTGCGCACCAAACTCTCTAGTGTTCGAATTATCAAAAAAATTGTCCGATCTTAATTGTGAGAATATGGTTTTTACTTCCAGGGACAGCAGTAATGAAATTACTTGCAGCGGGGCGGATCTGCCATCTGCGTGGAGGGAATTCGGGCCAGACACAAAAAATCCGATTGAATATACACAAAGAAGGGTAGAGAGCGATCTTTTTGCTGCCAATGAAGCCTTAAAAGCCTATAGGGCGGGTAAAATTGATCTTATTAATTCTCATGATATGAGGACAAATTTCTTTATATTCTTGGCTGCAAAGATTCCGGTTTTGTATACGATCCATGGTGATTTAGCTAGTATTTTTCACGCTTATGATCAATATCGTTATCGTGAATTGTCAAAATCATCATCTGGTATGACTTGCATAAGCCACGACAATGAGAAATTTTGCCAAAAAAATAGCATCAAAAATTTCGGCTACACTCCCAATGGGGTTGATACAGACAAATATAATTTTCAGGCAAATTCTGAAAAACAAGGAGTGATATTTGTTGGGAGAATTGTGCCCGAAAAAAAAGTTGAGGAGTTGATATTATCCGTAAAAGAATCCGGGCAAAAACTTTCTATAATCGGGCCAAGAGGTTCGTCTCCGAATGAGATTAAATATTTTGAGAGATTAGAAAAACAATATTTTGGAAAAGATAACGTGGATTATTTGGGGTACAAAACTCCAAATGAGCTTATTCCGATTTATCAAAACGCAAAGTTGATATTTATGCCAACTGAAAGAGAAGGTATGCCCATGGTCCTTCTGGAGGCGATGTCTTCGGGGGTTGTTCCGATAGCGTCACCGATCGGGGGTATTAAAGATGTGATCAATAATGGCGAGAACGGAATCTTGATTAGTAGTTTTGGTAAAAATGAGATTCGAGAAGCTCTTAAAAAAGCGTCTTTCATAAAGCCATCTGCTCCACGCGATAGGATCATCAAGGAATTTAGCCTTGTTAAAATGGCGCAAAATTACCTAGCTGCATATAATAAATTTTTGGGTTAAGATGAAAAAAATTTCTTTATTTTCTAACATATTTATGCCAACCGGTCCTGCCGTGCCCGGAGGCTTAGAGGTTTTTAATTATTACCTAGCCAAAACATTGGAACAGAAATTGGACAACTTTGAATTGTTGGCGACTGGAGATTCTGAAAAATTAAATTCTCTGATACCCATAGTAGAAAAATCTTTAGGATATTCGAAGCGAGCAGATTTTTTCAATACTGGCTGGAATTATCGCACTACAGCGTTTGAAGAATTTGCAGTTTATGCAAAAGCAATTGACAGAGTGATGTGCGAAGATAGGATGACTCATTTTAGTATGGTGAATTTTTTACCTGTATATCTGGCGGCCAAAAATGGTAAAAAATCTATTCTTACCATGCATATGGGAATAGAAAATTTTAGTTACAAAATATTATTTGATCTATTAACGCCCGAACAAATTAACCTGATTACCTTTGTTGGTGTTTCAGGTTTCCAAATGAAAGACTTTTCACGCCAACATGAAATAATACCCAATGGGGTGTATCTTGGCGACTTTCCTTTTTCTGAAAGCGCTAAAGATAATTTCGTCTGGATTGGGCGCATGATCGAGCCCAAGGGAGCCACTCACGCAATCAAGGTTGCCAGTAAATTGCACTATAAACTCGAGATTGGGGGAAAGCCAATCGGTGAAAATGAAAAATATTTTAGGAGCGATATATTACCAAGCTTAAACGATGAAATCACAGCTGTTGGTTTTGTGGATAAAGAAAAAAGGCCCGGTTTTTATAGCGCCAAGGCCTTATTGTTTCCTTCTTCGAATGAAACTTTTGGCCTCACGGTAATCGAAGCGATGGCATGTGGAACTCCGGTTATTGCCTACAAAACGGGAGCGGTGGATGAAATAATTGAAAACGGGGTAAACGGATATAAGGTTGAACAAGGAGATATCCGCGCTTTTGAGGAGGCAGCCAATAAAATATTGTCACTGCCCGAAAAGCAGTACCAGGAAATGAGAAAAAATTGTCGGAAAACGGTTGAAGAAAAATATTCTTTCGATGCGGTGGCGGAAAAATACATGAATTTGTACGAAAGGATTAGCTAGATGTATCAAAAAGAACTCGCAGATCTCTTTGTGGATTTGCATTTTAATGAAAAATTGGCTATTAAAAAGGACTACGAAAGGGAAAGTTATATTTTTGTTGGGCTGATCAATAACAATGAAGTGGTGCTAAAAATTTTTCCTAAAAGCTCTACCGGCCGGGTTAGAAATATGGAGAAAGAAAAAGCCGTCGACCAATATATTGATAAACACAACAAGAATTTTGGCCTTGCAAGAGCGAAAATTATAGAAACAGGAATTAGTGGTAAATATTTTTGGTCTATTCGCCAATATTATCCAGGGAACTCCCTTTCAATGCTCCTGCCAAATGAATCGCTTATGGGATATGATATTTTAAGAAATGAGTTTATAGACAAGGACAAAATTATTGTTCCAAAAATTATTGACAACTTGGAATCTTTACAAAAAATATCCGTAGAATCTCATGAATTAAATAACCTGAAAAAGAATTTTCAACAAAAATATTTCGAAGATTTGGAAGATTACAATCCGGAAAATATTGGTAAATATCTAGGTCTATCACTGATAAATCAGCAGAATTTCTTTGCGAATAATAAAAAATTATACTATTCAAACGAAAATATTAAAGCATGTAATAGTGATATGAGCCCGGCTAATATTATTGTTCGCCCGGGAGATAATATAATATTTTCTGATTTCGAGCAATTTTGTTTTGATAACCTTACAATTGATTTTACATACCTCTGGTTATTTCTGTGGAGATACGAAAATTGGCAGAAGGTGCTGATAGAACTATTTATTACAAACGAAAAGTTAGAAGAAATGTTTCGGTCCAGTATCATAAGAATTTTGTTTCATATGCACAAATGGCCATCCATTAGTTTAAAGATCAAAACGACTGAGGAATCAAAAAAAATCGACAGGACTCATATATGGGCAAGGTATCTTGCTGCTGCCGGCGATTCTTTCGAAGCAATTTTGCATGTGAGGTAAAAATATGAGAGATGGAATTAATTCCTCAAGCCACGAAGAGCCAATCGAGGGATTGAGTTGGAAAGAAAAAATTGAATCTGGGGATGAGCTTAATAAGCTTTGGCAACAGGTACTTGAGTGTTTGAAAAGCCGAGGTGTGCAGGAAGTTAGGCCAGTAAGATTTTATGGCGTACATGAAAATATTGATCTAAATTTGGAGGGGGACGAGGCGGTTCTGAATTATATAAGAGAAAATAAAGTCACTCGTCCATTTTGGATATTTGAAGGCGCACACCCTGAACACAAGATTGTTATTACTAAAATGCGTTTAAGCGGCGAAGATCCTAGGGGTGAAGCCAGAAACGAAAGAATTTTTTATGAGGATATCGCGAGTGATATTGAAGAAGAAATTCCCGAAAATATAAGAGGACGCGTCAATATTCCCAAATATCTTGCAAGTGAATCCGAGGAAAATGGCAATGGTTTTGTTCAGTATGAATATGCCGAAGGGGAGCCCATGAGCCACGTGTGGTTCGAAGCTGCCGATGGGCCAATGCCAATAGAGGATTTTAAGAATTTAGTCGAGTTTATTAAAGCGATGCAAAAGGCAATGAATCCGGAAAAAATTGCAGCCGAGCACCCAGAAATAACAATGAATTCTGAGGGAGCCTGCCCGACCCACAAAAGAAATCGAGAAATGATGCACGAGCATGAATCTGAATATAGGGAGTGGCTTGGTGATGATGTTTTTGACAGAATGATGGCTCTTTTAGACGAAAAGGAAGAATTTGTAAGAAATTCTGGCGCAGTATTTACTAACATTGATATAAATATGAGCAACATAATAAAATCAGACGATGGTTCAATGACGATAATTGACTGGGAAAGATTAAAATTACTCGACAACCAAGCCGCTGCTTTTTCGTATATTCCAGCCACTCACTGGATGTATCCGGAAAGACAGCAAGAAATGTTTTCGGAAGTTTTGGAGGAGAATTCGGAAAATCCGGATTTTAAAGAATTATTTCGATTAGCATTGATTTATTATCGTTTTGCCAGAGTGCCAATGATGTATTATTGGCTAAGACTAAAGAATGGAAATTTAACAACAACGGAAGAAATAGACCATGCTAAAAAAGGATTAGAAGCAAACAAGAGGCTTCTGATTGAAGCGTTAAATAATGAAGGAGTGTGGAGCAATGAATCCGTCAATCTTTAAAACTTATGATATTCGCGGGGTTGTGCCGGAGGAATTAGGTGTGGAAGCAATTAAAAAGATTGCTGCCGCCCTCATCAAATATCTTGAACCAAAGAGTGTTGTTCTTGGTTTTGATTCCCGGCTTTCATCGCCTGAATTTGCCGCTGAAGCAAAGGAGATTTTTTTGGATGCCGGAGTTGATGTCTTTGATCTTGGCATGGTGCCGATTGAGGTAGTTTATTTTGCTTGCGGTCATCTTAAAGTGCCTGGTGTTATGATCACTGCTTCACACAACCCAAGAGAATATAATGGGATAAAGATTATTGATTCTGAAGTGCTTCCGGTAAGCATGGGTTATGGCCTTGAAAAGATTAAAAACATTGCATTGTCCGAAAATGGAAATATGGAGACACAATCGAAACGCGGAGAAATTAAAAAAATTGATATTTGGCCGGATTATTTAGAAAAAATTTTTTCATTTATTGATATTAAAAATATTAAACCAATCAAATTTGTTTGTGATGCTTCAAATGGTGTCGCGGGGAATGTCCTTACCAAAATTACCAGAGGTTTACCCATCAAAATGACTCAAATCAATTTTGTTCCTGATGGCGACTTTCCAAACCATGGGCCAAATCCAATGCTTTCCAAAAATAGGAATCAACTTATCGAGGAATGCAAAAAAATTGACGACCTGTCATTTGCGGCTATCTTTGATGGCGACGCTGACAGGATCGCTCTTTTGGATGAGAATGGAGACTTTGTTGACACAGATTATTTAAGCGCACTTATTTCTAAAATCTTAATCACAAAGAATGGCGCAAACACAGTTGTTTTTGACATGCGCCGCGGTTGGGCGGTTAAAAATCAAGTTGAAAGCCTTGGGTCAAAATATCTTCCATCTAAATCGGGCTATCCATTTATTCGTGAAAAGATGCAGAAAGTTAACGCGATTTTTGGCGGTGAAGCGTCCGCTCACAACATTTATCGGGATTTTTTCTTTGCTGATTCGTCAATGATTACCTTGCTTTTAATTGTTGAATATTTATCTGAAAACAATATTAAGTTATCAGAAGCATTGGAAGAATATCGAGAGAGTATTTTTATGTTTGAAGAAACAAATTTTCAAGTTAAAGACATTGACAATGTCATTCGGACGTTGAAAAATAAATTTAACGATGGAAAAACGAACGAAGAAGATGGGTTGTCTGTTGAATACAACGAGTGGCATCTCAACTTGCGGCCGTCTGCAACCCAGCCACTGGTCCGGCTAAATTTAGAAGGAACAGATCCTGAACTTATCGAAGAAAAGCGCGATCAGGTTATTAAAATTATTGAGAATAACGGGGGAGTGATCGTTGATGAATAAATTCATTTTACAGAATCTCCTATGGACTACACACCAATAACCAAGGACTGAGCTATGATCAGCTATTTGTCAGGAAAAATTAAATTAATTCAAAATGGGATAATTATCTTAGATGTGGCTGGAGTTGGCTTCAGAATTTCTATTGGCCAAAATTATATTGCTAAAGAAAACGAAGAAATCGAGATATTTATCCACGAACATATCAAAGAAGATGCGGATGATTTTTACGGATTTAAGACATGGGAAGAACTCGAACTTTTTGAAAAGTTAATTTCGGTCAATGGCGTCGGGCCGAAAGCTGGGATGGCGATAATGTCGGCATCAAGATCGGATAAAATTATTCAGGCGATTATTTCCGACGATCTAGGATTTTTCACATCGATTTCTGGAATAGGCAAGAAAGTTGCGGCTAAGATCATTCTTGATTTGAAACCCAAACTATCTGGATTGGATGGTTCAGGTGTGATTTCCCTTCAGAATGAGGATGACGATATTCTTGAAGCACTGATATCGCTTGGTTATAAAAAATCAGACGTTGTCTTGATCGTTCGTTCAATCCCCAAAGATTACACATCGGGGCAAGAAAAAATAAAATGGTGCTTGAAACGCCTTAAATAATTAATTATCAGGGTTTTATGGGCAAATTTCAGGCACAGGTCAAAAATTACTATGAAAATGCCGCTGAAAATGGGCAAAGTCGTCTTGATGTCTGGGAAAAGGGTGGAGCCATAAAACAATCGATGACTCCGTCCACCTCACACAAATCATATCGCCGAACTGTCATGAGATTGGTCTCTGAGCTCTCCTCATATTTACCATCTAACAAGAAAAATGTTTTAAGCTGCGGTTGCGGCAATGCTTTTTTGGAAAAAGATATGGCTGATGCAGGTTACAATATTCTGGCGACTGATCTTTGTAATTCAGCCCTTGAATATGCTCGTCAAAAAGGCCTTAATACCCAAATTTTAGATGTTTCTAAGCCATTCAAACTGAAAGAAAAATTTCACGTTATATTTTCTGACGGTCTTATTGGCCATCTTGTAGGCAAAAGTTTGCTTCTGGAAAATTTTTTGTGCCAGTCGTACACTACCCTGGAAAGTGGAGGAATAATTATGATCGGCAATGAAGAGCCGAGAAACAAAAAAGATCTCGAATATATTGGAAGAGCAGATTATTATTTTACTTCTGGAAAATTTTTATCTAATAGGTTGACAAATGCAGGGTTTGAGGCGACAGGTTATATAAAAATCCCATACCTTAGGCCAATCGAAGGCAAACAATATCGAGTCTGGTCATGGGGATTTAAGCCAAGGATCATCGAATGTTCGCCAAATCGATCGAACGCCATCAAATATAAAAAAATCTCAGGATTAAAAACGTGTCCATTTAGAGGTAAATCATCCTTGGCCTATATGATTATGCAGCCGGGCTCAAAAACCGATTTGCACAAACATCCCCTCACTGAACATCGGATTGCTGTCATAAAAGGAACATTGGAAGTGATTGTCAATGGCAAAAAGAAAAAATTTGAATCTGGTAAGAAATGCCCACCAATCATAACTAAAAGTTTTTTTAATCGTCTTCCTTCCATTACAATTTTACCGGGAGCCAGCCACCAGGTGATTAATCAGGGCGAGACGGAGGCCGAATGGTTGTGTTATGAAAATCCTCCTCACAACTGACATTGAACTAGTTTTCGTCCAATCCCTATGATATTATTAGCCTAGGTAAAGGGCTAATTTTTGCATATGGAAGAAAATTACGAAGACGAAAATATTGGAGACCACAATGCGCTGGATCCTGAAGTTTCCAAGGATGATGATTTTGAAATTACCATACGGCCGAAAATCCTTGATGATTATGTCGGGCAAGCACCAATAAAATATAACCTTTCAATCTTTATCGAGGCAGCAAAAAAACGCGGCGAATCAATAGAACACGTTCTCCTGTACGGACCACCCGGTCTCGGTAAAACTACGCTTGCGCACATTATTGCCAATGAAATGGGTTCGGGAATCAGGGTAACTTCGGGACCAGCAATCGAACGAGCCGGGGATTTGGCGAGTATTCTCACTAATCTTTCTCCTGGCGATGTCCTTTTTATTGATGAAATTCATCGTTTGAACCGAAACATTGAGGAGGTTCTTTATCCCGCAATGGAAGACTACGCAATAGACCTAATCCTTGGTAAGGGTCCTTCGGCCAAAACCATGAGAATTGATTTGCCGCGTTTTACGCTGGTTGGCGCAACTACAAAAATCGGTTCGCTTTCTTCTCCGCTTCGTGATAGATTCGGCGTATCACATCGTTTGGATTTTTATAACGAAGCCGAACTTTCCGAGATTATCAGGCGATCAGCGGAAATTTTGAAAATTAATATCGACGAATCAGGTATCGCTGAAATTTCCAAAAGAGCGAGAAAAACCCCGCGTATTGCAAATAGACTTTTAAAAAGAGTCAGAGATTTTGCTGAGGTGAAACATAAAGGTAACGTTACAGCCGAAATCGCTAACAGCGCCCTTTTAGCACTAGAGATAGACCAGTTGGGGTTGGATAAAAATGACCGCGCATATTTATCTGCAATAATTGATAAATTTAAAGGTGGCCCGGTCGGGTTAGATACAATTTCTGCTTCAATTTCGGAAGACAAAGATACCATTGAAGATGTGGTTGAACCTTATCTTTTGCAGCTTGGATTCATCGACAGAACAAGAAAGGGGAGGGTTGCAACTGAATTAGCTTACGCGCACATGAATAAAAAATATTCTGGGCAACAAAGTTTGGTATAGCGGAGGGCAAAGGAGTTTTGATGGGGGAGAAAAAAACTGAAAAGTCAAAAAAGATCATGGTTCACATTTGTTGTTCTTCTTGCTTTAGCTATGTTTATCAGCTACTAAAAAAAGAGAATTTTGCAGTTACCGGCTTTTTCTATAATCCGCAAGTTCATGGCAGGGCAGAATATCTCCGGCGAAAATCCGATGTAGAAAAATTTTGCAAAGAAAATGGCATTAAATTAATTGCGCCAGAGTACGATATTCAGGATTTTTTTCAGCCAATTATGCCATATCAGGATAAAAATTCAATAAAATATATCACCGACAAAAAGCGTTGGAAAACTAAGAGATGCCAGTTATGCAATTTATTAGTGCTTACTAGAACATATAACGAAGCTAAGGCGCTAAAAATGGATTACTTTGTGAGTACGATGTTGGTATCTCCATACAAAGATCACGATGAAATTTGGAATATCGGTCTTGAGTTAGAACGAAATTCTGGACCGCTGTTTTTCTACCAAGATTTCCGTAAAGGATATTGGAACGGCAGAAACTACGCAAAGAATCACAATATGCATATTCCAAATTACTGCGGTTGTGTTTATTCATCAGAAGAAGGAATATTGGAATAGTATCAAATATCAAATAACTTAGTTTTTTGTCATTTGTAATCAGGAATTTCGCCATGCTTTACTTGTTAATCACTTACCTTATCTTTATAGTCCTGTTCATCGTCTATAGCATAATGGGTGTTTATCACTTATGGCGTTTCGGGTATGTGGGAGATCTCACAAAGCCTGTGATAATCATATATTCTGTATTTACAACAACTATTATTGTAGTTTCCTTAATTCTTATTTTAACCAGGTCTTGGCCGGCAAGCATTAGCCTAACTTGAATTTAAAAGGAGAACTATGCCAATCACGGGGAGATATTTTCCGGGACAAAAATCTGAAGAAAAAGTTTTTTTGCTGCTTCGAAGGCACTGGGTTACATATGGAATTTTTGTGGCGCTATTTGTGTTTATGCTAATTCCATTGATTATTTTTCTGGTATATGCGACGAGCCCGTCTGTGATATTTTCTCCGCAAGTTGTGGATTTGTTTTATTTGGTCATTCCCGCATACCTCCTGATAATTTTAGGCACCATGCTTTTTGGTTTTGTAGATTATTATCTGGACGTATATATCGTGACGAATGAAAGAATTGTGGACATTTCTCAAAATGGATTTTTTAAGCGAGATATTGCCGAACTTCATCTTCATCAGGTACAGGATGTGAGTGCAAAAGAGGAAGGTTTTTTTTCGACTATGTTTCATTACGGGGACGTGACAATTCAGACGGCAGGAGAGCGCGAAAACTTCGTATTTCGGTCGGTTCCCCACCCATATATCATTTCGAAAAAGATTGTTGATCTTCATGAAGCCCAACTTGAAGAAAGCCAGCGCGAAGAGTTGGAATTGGGAGAGGGGGATTTTAATGAAACTTTCCATCCGGAAGTCCTGGATCTGGCAAGGAAAAGGACAAAAGATTTCTTTAGGGGGCGAGAACCGCTTGATACCGGAGTTAGTGCTAATGATCTTAAACAAATATCTGAAAGAGGCCATAGTTCACACATTATTTCCGGCATAGAATCTTCAAAAAAAGAGAATGACACTGAAAACCAATCTTCACATTCCGACTTGAATGAACAAGCGGAGGGCGAGCCTGCTAAAAAAAATGAAGTTGAGAATAAAAATTTCAAAGATTTAAAAGATGAAAAAGAATTACGCGAAAATGAAGAAATCGACTTATAGTTTAATTAATATCTAATAACTGAAAACTTAAAACCAGTGAGTGTTAGTAATTACATTTAAGTTAAAAATATGAAATTATCAGACTTTGATTATGAGTTGCCTTCGGAGTTGATTGCACAATCTCCGGCAGAGCCGCGGGACCACTCGCGTCTTTTAGTTCTGGACAAGGAATCTGGCGAGATACAATCTGATATTTTCAAAAATATTACAAAATTTTTCAAACCTGGTGATTTGTTGGTCTTGAACAATACTAAAGTAATTCCGGCTAGGCTTCTCGGTAAAAATTATTTGACTCACGGAAGTGTGGAAATTTTTCTACATAAGCAAATTAATAATTTTGAATGGGAGATACTAGGTAAAAGGCTAAAATCTGGAAAACGCGTAGTTTTTGAAAGCTCCAAATTGGAAGCAATTGTACAAGAAAAAAAGAATGACATGTATATCGTGAGGTTTAATTTGGGCGGAGACCGGTTTATCTCTGAAATAGAAAAAATTGGCCTTATTCCAATTCCGCCATATATTCGAAAAGGTAAAAGCGAGGCCCCCGATAGAGACAACTACCAAACAATATTTGCCAAACGCAAAGGCAGTGTGGCAGCTCCAACCGCCGGGCTACATTTTACAAAAGAACTTCTCGAACAGATCAAAGGACAGGGTGTCGATGTTGAATTTGTTTTGCTTCATGTTGGGCTGGGGACTTTTGCACCGGTGAAAGTTGATGACATTAAAGACCACAAAATGCATAGCGAATATTTTGAGATTAGTAAAAAACTGATCTCAAAAATTCTACAGACAAAAAATAATGGTGGCAGGATTATTGCAGTGGGCACGACTACGGCTCGAGTGCTTGAAACAGCGTTCGGCCAAATTGAAATTAACAGCGAAAAGCACGAAGTAAAAGGCCAAAGCGAAGCAATTTCCGGTTGGACCGACATTTTTATTTATCCAGGCTATAAATTTAAAAGTATTGATGCATTGGTGACCAATTTTCATTTACCAAAGTCAACCCTACTTATGCTCGTGTCGGCTTTTGCTGGAGAAAAAAATATAAAGAAATCGTATGAATTTGCTATCAATTCAAAATATCGTTTTTATTCTTATGGTGATGCAATGTTAATAATTTAAATATGTTTAAGGTAAAAAACCAAAAAGATTTCAAAAGAATTTATAAGGCCAGGTGGTTCTGGGTTCTTGCGGCTCTTGTTTTGATTTTTATTGGCAATATAATTTTTCTGCGCAGTTATGCTTCAGCCCCTAGTGCATCTCTTAATTTTATGCCAAACATGCCGGACCCGAGAGAGAATGATACAATCCTCATCTTTGCTCCGCACAATGATGATGAGATTTTGGGTACCGGAGGATATATTGCTCAAGCAGTACAAAATGGGGCAAAAGTTATTGTCGTTTTTATAACCAATGGTGATGGCCATCATTTCACGACTGCTGAAGAATTTAGAAAATTATATCCCAGCGCATCTGATTATATTTCATCGGGTTATAAGCGTCAGGATGAAAGCAAAAACGCTCTGTCGGTCCTCGGTGTACACAACGATAATATAATTTTTTTGGGTTATCCTGACCGCGGTATCTACAGTTTGTTTGTGAAAAACTGGTCTAGGCCCTATGAGTCACCATATACCCACACCAGCTCGACCCCTTATAATAATTCTTATTTACCAAATGTATCGTATACCGGCAAAAACCTTGATAAAAATATTAAAGATATTATCGAAAATTATAAACCAACAATTGTTCTTGCGACCAGTATTTATGATCGGCATTCCGACCATCGGGCAACGGGGGAATTTGTTATGAAAGGGGTGGGAGAGACAGGATCGAATGCGGCATATTTTAGCTACCTTGTCCACTACAGAAATTTTCCCAGTGATTCGGGTCTACATAAGGATAAATCAATTACACCACCAGTAAGGCTTACCTCTGGTGCGAGAATTTGGTATAAATTTAACCTTACGCGCGGGCAAATCGATTCCAAGGAGTCTGCAATCAATAAATACAAGAGCCAAATCTCTGATCCTTTTCTAAAACGATTGATGCAATCGTTTATTCGCAATAATGAGATTTTTTATAAGGGGATATAACCGATGAGAAGAGGGGTGTTGTTTCAATTCGTCATGGGCACTTTCATGTTTATTGTCTGTGTTATTTTTATGTTACCAAGCAATGCAAAAGCCGAGGAGCATCTGATTATCAATGAAGTTTATCCAAATCAAATTTCAGATGGTGCGGATACTGAATGGGCAGAAATTTTTAATCCAATTAATCTTCCGATAAATTTATCTGACTACTTCCTTGTTAAAATTACCAATAGCGGAAGCAAATATGAAAAACAGCTTACGGAAACAATGTGTCCTGTTTCCGGTAATTATTATGTTTGTAATCTTGGCACAAATTGGCTAGCAAATAGCGGTTCGACCTTGGTTTTGAAAAATAAAGATTTGGAAATTGATCGCGTAACCTTCGGACCACTTTCGAATAATGCACCGGTTCCAGCGAAGGGAGAATCGATTGGAAGGATTCCAAACGGCTACGATTCTGATTTAGATTTTTCAGACTTTAGAATAATCCCCTTAACAAAAGGTGGTGAAAATTTATTGGTCGAACCGACTCCTTCCCCTGATTGTGTGGAAATTTCAGAAATTTTACCACACCCCGAGAATGGAGCCAAGAATGAATTTATTGAGATTTACAATTATTGTAGCGATCCTGTAGATATCGGCGGCTGGAGCCTTGAAGACACCCTTGGATCAGTAAAAAAATTTAAAATTCCCCCAGGAACAATCCTTCTGCCAACGCAATATTTAGCATTCTATAATTTTACTACGGGTATATCTTTAAACGATGATAGTGACAGAGTCTTACTTCTAGATCCCGATAATACGATCAAATCAAATGTAGATTATTTAAAAGCGAAAATTGGCCAAAGTTTTTCAAAAATTTCCGGAATATTTGACTGGACAAATAATGTTACGCCAGGACGAGAAAATATTGGATTTTCATTTTTAAACATCGCCCAGGAGATTATTCCGATATCCGAGGCCAGAAAAATGGAGAACGAAGATAAGGTTACAATTTCCGGTGTTGTTACTGCGTCGCCGGGTGTACTTTCTTCTAATTCGTTTTATATAGAAGATGATACTGCCGGTATCCAGGTTTATTCAAGCGATAAATCGTTTCCAAATTTACAAAGTGGCTTGAGGGTTTCAGTAGTTGGTGTTCTCTTGGAAACAAGCTCAGAAAGAAGAATTAAAATTTCTAACCCAGCCGATATCATTATAATCGATTACGCGCTCTCACCAGTGACTCCGCAATTTATAAATATTGCCGATGTGGGAGAAAAATTTGAAGGTAAAATAATTACAACGGAGGGGATTGTTGTGCAAACATCTGGCAGCACATTTATTATTTCTGATGGGGCAGAATTAAAGGTATTGATTAGAAAGTCGACCGGAATTAAGAAACCTAAGATGAAAAAAGGTGACAAAGTTCGAATTTCCGGAATTGTATCGCAATATAAAAATGAGTATAGAATATTGCCTTTTTTTAAGGATGGTGTTAAAATTTTGACTTCAGGAAGATTGCCAACTTCGGGATATGACCAGCCGATTAATTATCTGGAGCTTAGTCAAAAATGGAGATTGCAGCAAAATCAGCCGATGAAACAAGAAGAGCTGGTTATCAATTTGGAAAAAGCTTAAAGCCTGGCGATGTCGCCCTGCTTTTTGGCGATCTTGGTTCAGGCAAAACAACCTTTACTAAAGGTTTGGCGCAGGCCCTTGGAATCAAGGAGGAAATTACAAGCCCAACCTTTGTTTTTTGTAAAAAATATCCGATGGAATCAGGGAGTTTAGTTCATTTTGATTGCTATCGCATCGGTTCAAAAGAAGATGCGGAATCGATAGGTCTTTTGGAAGATTTAGCAAAAAACGATGAGATTATTGTAATTGAGTGGCCTGAAAATATTGAAGAAATTTTACCTAAAAATTCAAAAAAAGTTTCATTTGAATATATTTCAGAAAATGAACGCAAAATTATTATTAACGATTAAACCATGATCCTATTTACTGATACAACCTCTGACCAAACCATCATTGCATTGTTTTGCAAGAAAGATTTTGTCAAAATCGACGAAATTAAGTTTGAAAGCAAGGGGATGCAATCTGAGCTTTTAATATTTTCGATTGATAAATTGTTAAAAAAACACGCGATTAGCAAACAAGATATTGAAATTATTATGGCGGTTCCTGGCCCAGGTTCATATACTGGGCTTAGAATAGGGCTTGCCACTCTTAACTCCATGGCCTTTGCCCTAAACATACCAATTGTCGGGGTCGAATCACCGGGTGGAAAGAAAGAAATTATTTCAGCGTTTTCACAGATAAAGGGATCAATATTTGATTGTCCGGTATTGCCGAAGTATAAGTATCCTCCGAAAATTACCCAAAGCACTAGAACTTAATAAACAATTTCTGGTAAAATTAACTTATTACCTTAATCGGATTTTTTTATGTTCCTACGAAGAAAAGCTAAAAGAGACGACAAAAACTTTCATACAGTTGGGCCTAAATACTTTTATCAGAAAAAAGGCTGGAAAATTACTTTCTTGATTGTTCTTGCAATTCTTATCGTTTCAGGATCATATCTTTCGTATTTGATAGCATCGGGTAAAAAAATCTTTGATCCCAATAATCTTACCGGCTCTCCGTTTTTTGCCAAGGGGAGTAATTATGAGTTGAAGGGAGAGGGGGATGGAAGGATAAATATTCTTGTGATGGGAAAAGGCGGCTCTGGCCATCCTGGTGGGGAACTTACAGACTCAATGATGGTTGTGTCGATCAATCCAGATAATAAAACCGTTGCCATGCTTTCGGTACCGCGCGATTTATACGTTCCGGTTCCTGGAAAGAAGAATTACAATGTAAAAATTAATGAAATTTATACCGTTGGCGAAAAGCAAAAGCAAGGCAGTGGCGCCGCACTGGTTAAAGAAACGGTTGGCAATATACTTGATCTACCAATACATTATTACGTTTCGCTTGATTTTTATGGATTCAAAAAACTAGTTGATCAAATTGGTGGAATCGATGTAAATGTCGACAAAAATCTTTACGATCCTTTTTTTCCTGCTGACGATATGAAATCGTATTCTCCGTTCAATATCAAAGCTGGCCAGCACCATCTGGACGGCACGACCGCATTAAAATATGCAAGGTCAAGAGAGACTACATCTGATTTCGACCGCGCGCTCCGGCAACAAAAAGTAATTGCCGCAGTTAAAGATAAGATTTTCAATTTGGGCTTCCTTGCTAATCCGAAAAAGCTTGTTGATTTGGTAAATGTTGTTGGCGACCATGTTAGAACCGATTTTACCCCAAATGAATTATATGCAATGGCAAAATTGATAAAAGATGTAGATACATCGAAGATAATTTCCAAGGTTTTGACTAATGGATCCGATGGTGAGCTTGTCGATAGCACTGCCAATGGGGCATACATACTAAAACCAAAAACCGGAAACTGGGAACAAATTCAGATGATCGCTCATGAAATATTTACTGATCCCAACTTGACTAAAGAAAATGCAAAAATAGAAGTGCTAAATGGATCAAACAAAGCCGGTCTTGGGAGCCAACTCTCAGAAGTTCTTAAAAGCTATAGCTATAATGTCATAAATGTCGACACGGCCAAAAGTAAATATCCGAAGACGATAATATATGATTATACAAACGGGGCAAAGAAAATCACTTTACAATTTTTGAAAAACAGACTTAGCTGTGAAGTGGTCCAAAAAACATCGCCGGGAAATAATGTTGATATAGATGTTATCATTGGTGACAACTACCAAGGATTTAATAAAAATCCTTGAATCAGAAACTCTTAATTCTAAATAAATTCAAAAATTCCAATTTTAAAATATCAAAAACGGAAATTATTTGATATTTTGGATTTTGAACATTTATAATTGTTTAGGATTTAGAAAATAGGATTTTAGACCAAAATTTATGGCATTTTTAAAAAGCAAACTTCTCCGGAGAATTATTCTTACTCTGATATTGTTGTGGGCTACTATAGCTTTTTGGTTTTTAAATGATATTTTTTCTATAAATATTCTTGTCTCGGTTATCTCATTGCCAATCCTATATTTAGTGTGGGCAGAAAAAAGCACAAACTTAGTTTTAATATTCTTATCGTTTGTCTCTGCCTTTGCTCTATACGGATTTTTATTCTATTTTAATTTGCCGCTATGGATTATTATGCTTGCTTCGGTCTTGATTTATGGATTTTTATTTACATACTTGGAACAAAAATTGGGAATTCTCGGGCGAAAAAGACTGGTTTATCTTTTGCTATTTTCCCTGCTTATACTGGAGCTTTTTTTAATATTAAGTTATTTTTTAATCAACCCGCTCAATAGAAGCTTGATAATTGCCCTCGCGGCTTATCTTTTATCCGGTTTTTGTTTTACAATCATTCCGGATAAAAAAACGAATTCATTTTCAACCTACGTAACCTTGTTCTGGATGATGATCGCTGTCCTTCTTCTAACTTCGTCATGGGGCAGCTAATTTGAATTTGCGTGCAAATAGGTATAAAATTTCTTTATAAGGAGACATATGAAAGAAAAAATTTTACGGATTCATGAAAAAACGAAAGAGTTTGCATCGAAAATAAAGGATGGGGCGGCAAATATGAAGCCGATTCATACGTATAAGCATGCGCCCAAAATCCGAAGCGTTGTAAATTTCGTAATAGTCGCAGTTGTATTGGTTGTCGCCATAGCAGAATTGGTTTTAGGAATTATGCTTTATGGATTTAAGTCCGAAACAAAGTTCGTTCAAGATGCGGTTAAATTTATTCCAATGCCGGTTGTCTTTTCGTCTCATGGCGTAGTAACAGCGAGTTCGTATTTTGAGGAAAAAAATTATATTACTCATTTCTACACATCGACAGGAGAACAAAACATCGATAATTCTGCACTATCCCTGCAAATATTATCACAGCTATCAGAAAATAATATTATTGCGGATGAAGCAATTAAGTATAAATTATCGGTCTCAAACAAAGATGTAAATGATGCTTACCAAAGCATTGTAGACCAAAATGGGGGTAACGAATCGGTAGAAAAAGTATTAAATGATCTTTACGGCCTTGATGTAGCTCAGTTCAAAAAACTCATCAGATCGCAGCTTCTACGTGATAAATTTAACAATGATATGATCGAACGGGTAACTGTCCGCCATATTTTGATACGAGTTGACGAGAATGCAACACAGGAGCAAATAGATGCCGCAAAAGCAAAAGTCGACGATGTTGTAAAACAAATTGCCGGAGGCTTGGATTTTGCTGAAGCGGCGACGAAATATTCAGAAGATGTAGGCAGCAATACTAACGGTGGGCTTTTGGATCCATTTGCACGAGGAGATATGGTCACGGAGTTTGAAGATGTTGCTTTCACCCAGCCGATCGGAGTTGTTTCAGAACCGTTCAGAACATCCTTTGGCTGGCATATTCTCAAAGTGGAAAGCAAAACTGGTATTATCGACGAAAGTTTTGACAGCTGGCTTTCAGGATTAAAAAATAAAAGCATCATTGTAAATCTTTTCTAATCTTAGGGATATATGTCAAAAAAGATATTGCTTTCAGTTTTGTTGGTAATCATCATCGGGTTTGCCCTGTTCGCGTATTTTAATTTTGTAAATACAAAGAATGGTGAGCCGGTAAGGCAAAATCAGGAGATCAGATGATAAATTTCGAAAGTATTATAAAGCGCTCGTTTAACCTTATAAAAAAATACAAATATCTCTGGTTTCTTGGTCTGCTTTCGGGTGGATTTTCTTTCGGATCAAACCAGATTAATTATTTATTCGATAACAACGCTCAACCGGATTACCAGAGATTAAAGGAGCTGGTACCCAACAATGGAACTATCGCCAGCTTGGCAAGAGCGGAAGTTAAGGATGCCGGTAAAGCCTTGGTTGATTCTATGGGACCGCAAATTTTTGACAGTATTTATATTTGGGTCGGGATTATGATATTGGCCATTGTTTTAGTAGCAGCCTTAATATATATCTCGCTAGCTTCAAGGGGTGCCTTGATTCGAGCGATTCCAAAGCTTGATGATGGCAAAGATCTAAGATTGAAGGATTCGTGGCTGCTTGGGCACAAATTATTCTGGCGCCGCTTAAGCCTTTCGGTAATTTGGTTTTTTATTATAATTCTTCCCTTTTTGGTACTTCTGATTCCAATCATCATGCTTTTGATATACGAAATGAAGACACTGGCAATAGTTTTTGGAATATTATTTGGCCTTGTGTTCATTTTTTACACTATTTATTTAGCCTTGATATTTCCGGTTGTTGAGAGAGCTTTGTTTTTAGAAAATTTACCTGCTGACAAAGCAATTGCAGTTGGACGTAAGTATTTTAATAAAAATTGGCAGCACTTTGTTTTGTCGTATTTGATCGTTTTTGGGTTTTGCATCGGCCTTGGGATTGCCATCGCGATCGTAACCACTCTTCTTGGATTATTTGTTGTTGGAATTGGATATTTACTGTATATTGTCGCACATTTCTTGGGAATAGCTTTTTGGATAATATTTGGATGTGCTGCACTTGTTGTGTTCTTGATTATTTCCGGAATTACCAGCGGATTTTTTTCCTCAATTCTTACTTTGACATACAAAGATCTAAGAGCCAGAGGACGATAATTGACTTGTTTTAAATTTGTTGATAATATTTGAAGTAGCATGAATAATATCACAAGAAATTTTTGGTTTTATTTTACACATGACCACCAGGGCCGTGATTTTTAATGTAAAAGCTTAACTAAATATTTTTTGAAGAAATCCGGCCCATTGGCCGGTTTTTGTTTTTGTGCCAGATTTTCGAGCGATTGAAGGTCTGGCATCCAGAACAAACAGGGAGGAAGATTGATGGCTTGTGATGGAACTTTGATTGCTAAGGATGGAGTGATCGTGGACAAGAAAGGGCAGAGGGTGGTTGTCAAGCGAGAGAGCGCTGGCACCATTCTTGTTGCGCTGACGATGTCTGGGATAAAGAGAGCGCGGATGGTAGCCGTAAATGGAGGGCTTTGCTCTTTCGCTTATGAGGAGGCTGAGAGCAATGTCATCAGCTAGGCAAGCACAATCATTTCCAGACATTCGGGATGTTCCTGGGGGTTGGGAGAGCAGCAAGCGGTTCTCCGAGAGGCAAGTGCGGCTTAAAAGCCTTAATAAGCCAGCAAACCGAAACCGGCGCCGGAGCGGCAGCCGGAAAACCCACTCGGGCGCGCCGGAGAGCGCGCCCGAGAACACTATTTAGTAAATAATCTCAAAGATTTATATAGCCTCAATAATTTCACGGAGCTTGTTAGCATTAACCGGTTTGGTTATGTGCGCGTCACAACCTGCTTCTTTTGATTTCTTTTTATCCTCGCTTGTTCCGTATCCGCTTATGGCAATTATTTTTAAAGAAGGGTTGTTTCTGTGTTGTTTTCGAAGCAATCTGGCAGTTTCATGGCCATCGATTCCTGGAAGGCCGATATCAAGTAAAATAATATCTGGATTAAATGACTTTGAAATTTTGATTGCGCTTTCGCCCTCAAAAGCTGTTTTGGTAAGATATCCAAATTGAGATAGTAACTTACTAAACAACTCGGCTATCCGTGTATTATCATCTACCAAGAGGACTTTTTTTGTTGTTTTGCCTTCGTTTTTGTTTTCTTGCCTTATTCTTGAATGGTTGCGGTGTTTTAAATCGGCTGGAATCTGGACAATAAATTCACTGCCTTTATTCATACCGTTGCTTTTAGCTTTTATGTCGCCGCCATGAAGTTCTGCCAATTGTTTGGACAGCATCAAGCCTATTCCAAGACCGCCTTGAGATTTTTTTTGTGCGGTGCTCAATTGCACGAAAGGTTCAAATATTTCATCCAATTGGTTATTTGGTATTCCAATCCCAGTGTCTCGGATAGAAATAATCGCAAAATTGTTATCAAAAGAGGTCTTAATAACAATTTTTCCTTTCGGATCAGTATATTTGGCGGCATTATTTAGTAGGTTTACAATAATTTGCTCAATCCTAACCGGATCAGCATAGAGGACAATATTTTCACCGGCCAATTCCTCTTTTAGAATATGATTTTTTGCAACAATATTTGGCAAAACAGAATTCATTGCTTTTTTAATAATTGAATTTAAAGGAATCTTTTCTTTTCTGAGTTGAATTTTACCGCGAGATATCCGAGAAATGTCCAAAAGATCATTGAGTAATGTGGACATTGTATTTATCTGCTCGGCTGAAATTTCATTAGCCTCAAACACTAATTTTTTGTCAAATTTTTGTCCTTTCCGGCATTTTTCAAGAGACTCCCTCTGGATTTGAATTGATGCGGAAAGGAGAGCAAGTGGATTGCGGAGCTCGTGGCCGAGTATGGCAATAAATTCGTTTTTTCTGCGATCTTCCTTTTTAAGAGTTTTAGATAGAAGCGCATTTTCTAGCTCCGCACGTTTACGTGCAGTAATATCACTCCAAAAAATCGCAATACCTTCAGGTATGGGATAAATGTGGTTTTCATACCACCGGTCTGTTTCAATTCCCTTTTCTTCGTAGTACATAGGCACGTTGGTGTGCATTACTTTTCTAAAATTTTTTTCTATAGAAGTGCCTAGTAGTTTTGGAAACTCCGTCCAAATATTTTTTCCGATCAAATCTTCCGGCTCTTTAAATAAATTATTTGCCGCCTTTTTGTTTATAAATGTATATTTCCAATCTTTGTTTAATGCAATAAACCCACCATCGATGTTTTCCAAAATTGCAGTCATTTGTTGTTGAAGCTTTTTTAGCTCATTTTCGGCCAGCTTGCGTTTGGTTATGTCTATATATGTGGTAAGTACCCCGTAATCCTCGATTTTCTGTATTGGTTGGGAGGATACACTGATCCAGGTAATTTTGTTTTTTTCTTTTACGAGCCCCATCTCAAAATCATCAACAATGCGTTTTTCATGCAGGGTAGTAAGGCTTGGAAATTCATCGGGTTTGATTTTCTTTCCATCGGAATAAATGGATTTCCATTTGGGGTGGCCAATTTTTCTTCCCATTATGCTCTCGCGTGACTCTTCTAAAATCCTGGATGTTTCTTCATTTGTTTCGATAATATTTCCCTTGCGATCAGTAACACTAACTCCCACAGGAATTGAATTAAATAAAACAGAATATTTCATTAGATTAGTTGCCGTTTCAATTTCAGCAAGTTTTCTGTCTGTGATATCAGAAAAAATTACAGCGAACTGCCCCGGGTTTGTCGAATATGCAAAAACATTATAATAGCGTTTTAAGGTTGGTGAATAACTTTCAAAACGAGCCGGTTTGCCAGTGAGTGCCACTTCGCCATATTCGCGCAGCCATTTGGGATCTTCATTGGGCAATACATCACTAAGTAATTTCCCGTTTATATTTTTCGCTTTTAGGCCTGTTAACTTTTCAAATCCGGGATTTACATTTATAAAACGATAATCAATTGGTTTTCCACTTTTATCGCAAATAATTTCATGCAGTGCAAAGCCTTCCGACATTTGGTCAAACAACGAACGGTATTTTTTTTCACTTTCTAGCAGGGCTTGCCCTGTTTTTTTGTGTTCGGAATTTTCAATTAATTTCCACTTTCCATCACGTTTGGTCAGGGCAAATTCATGGTTTGCAACCACGTCGAAAATTGCATCTGAGTTGCATTTTTCAAGCGAGTAAGTGCAAAGAATGAGAAGATTATAATCATCAATAATATTATTAATTTCAGCATCGTACTCGGCAAAATCATTCCAGTCCTTCTTGTTATCGATCCAAAACGGATTTCCGGTAACTCTTATTCCTTCATAACCATCTCTTATCGCTTCATCGTGTTTTTTAACCCACTTGGCAAGGACGCGCTTAAGATCAAATTTTCCGTGTTTCAAATACCAATTAGTGTACGGGAAAATTTCAATCTGGCCGCTTTTTATATATTTTTGAATGCTTGGAACTACTTTAAGAAGCGCGGTGATCGCTTCGTCATCATTTAAAAAGCCGGAAGTGACCCAAATACATTTTTCATTATTTAAAAGTCCCTCTCTAAAGTAGGGGACTAAAACATCGATAAGATCTTCTTTGGTTTTATAAAACTGGCAAAAATGAGTACCCCATGGCATATCGCCGACAATTTCAATGCCGGTGTGGCGCATGGCCTTATCGCGAATAGTTTTTTCTTTTTTCATTTGAAAAATTTCTAGTTGCGACTAAATGTATGATAAATCTACTTAAAACAAATCAAAAAGTCAACGAGCCATGTAGCTATAATTTCATAACTTGATATATGGTATCAAGAAGTTGGCATTTAACATTTGTAATATTGCCCAAAAATGCATGAAAAACAAAACAGCTCGCCGGGGAGACGAGCTGTCCTGATGTTGCGGGGTAGCCGAGACTACATCGCAGGGGTTGTTGCACACTTCAGCCGGTGCATGTTGGCGCAAGTGACACTGGCTAGCAGGATTGATGCGGCGAGAAGTAGTGGGTGATAGCCGACTTTGGCCATGGCCATGAGCGGTAGGCTCGCCCAGAGGTACGCATCATGGGCGATCGAGCCAGTGTGGAAAGGGATCTGGCCCCTGAAGCTGCGGTGGATGATTGAGGCGCAGTTTACCACCACAATGGCCAGGAACAGCGGGTTGACAAAGGAGGGCATCAAGCCCACCATCGAGACAACTATTCCCAGGCGGCCTGCAGGCGCCCCATGGGCCAATCGCACTTTGTACAGATGGTATTTCGACCTGATCTGAACGTACGACCAGATCGAGATCGCAATGCCGAGCGCGAGCGCTATGTCTGCTGTGCTGATTGGCTTCCCGGTGGCAACGAGGCACGAGAGGTAAATTGCCGCACCCGCGATCGGCGCCGTTACGAGCCACCAGTTGAGCGTGATCCCGGTCCGAATCCAGGCGAACTTCATTTCGGTATCCTCCTTCCTGTCGTCGGAATCTTTGTGCGACTCCCGCCAGTAGATGAAGGCAAAGATGACTACTGCCAGCACCCACACGGCGAGGTTGAACCTTTCCACATCAAGGAAGGCCGTGGCCGCAACAATTGCCGCGACCGATATTCTCTTCAACACTGGCACATTGCCGTACAAGTAACTGTACAGGCAGGACAGGTAGAAAAGAATCGAGAGGAGGATGTGGTTGAACTGGCAGTTGCGCAGACAGAAAGCCAGCGGGGGCAGCAGAAACAGCACTCCGTACCAAGCCCTCACCGGTTGACGAATGGCTAGGGTTTTCTTGTCGGGATTGTGTTTGTCAATCTTGCGATCGATTACAATGTTAAAGCTGTTGGCGAAGCCAACAGCCAAAATCGCACCGAGGAGCGCATAGGCAATGTGATGGTCCATGCGCGTTCCGCTGACAATTGCACCAAGTAATACCGGGACAACGGCCAGAAAGGAAATCGGGCGAACCGTTCCCTTGATCCAATCGCGCATTGCGCTCACTCTCCTTGTAATGGTAGGTACTCCTTTTTCAGGCAAAGCCATTCTAACAAAAGAATCAAAAATCGACAAATGAGTTGCCGAAAAAATGCAATAAAGTTTTTTGCAAAAAATGTAGGAATATAGTCTTGTACGGGGACAGGTTGCTACATTTTAATCCCGATAGGGCAGTGGTCGGAGCCGAGAATCTTTTCAAATATTAGTCCGTCTCTAATCTTTGATTGAATATTATCCGATGCAAAAATATAATCAATCCGCCAGCCAAGGTTGCGATCTCGGCAATTTTTTAACCATGGCCACCATGTATAATGACCGCCGTCATCATGAAACTTGCGAAAAGTATCCGTAAATCCCGAATTCAGCACCTGATCGACTATCGCTCGTTCTTCCGGCGTAAACATTATATTGTTTTTATTACTTTTTGGCCGGGCCAAGTCAATTTCTTCGTGTGCAATATTAAAATCTCCGCACAAAATAATTTTTCGGCTGGAAAGTTCCTTTAATCTTTCGAATAATTTTTCATAAACATTAAGTTTGTATTTAAGATTTTCTTTTTGCCTGCCGCCATGAGGAATGTAAATATTGATCAAAATAAAATCTCCAAGATCGAGCTCGATATATCTGCCCTCATTGTCAAATCGCTCAAGGCCAAGAGAAAATTTTTTTGCTACGGCATTGAAACTATTCCGCAAGTATATAGCTACTCCCGAATAACCCTTTTTCTCGGCAAAATTAAAAAAGGCCTGGTAGCCGTCAATTTTTGCGATTCCGTTCATCGCGTTCTCATCGATCTTCAATTCCTGCAAACAAACCGCATCGGCATCGCACTTCTTAAACCAATCCCAAAAACCTTGCTTTCCAGCCGACCTTATCCCATTCACATTCCAGGAAACAATTTTCATAATCTGATTATAGCAAAGAAAGATTATAAATTTTTGATATGATGAAACTGAACATGAAAATTTCTAACAAAATCCAAATGGTGTCACTGCTGACGAGAGGCGATTTGGGAAATTCGACAAGAATTTGGAGAAAAAAAGAGGACTTGTACTCTAGTGGTTTTACTGGTCTTGTCGCTATTCGTTATCTACGACCGGGAAATCATTTTCAGGAGGGAATCTACACTTCGGAAATTCCGGCAAGAATTGGGCAACTAAAAATATTGGGGCTTTCAGAAAACTTGATGTATTTTCACGAATGGACGCCACCTGAAAGTTTAGTTCTTTTGTGCCATTTAGTGCGTAGTGAGCGATATTGCGATATCACATATACAGAAAACAAAAATATCCGGATCGATGCTCGTGATGAATCTGGAATCTCCGCTGTTTCAACCATAAAATCGATTTGCGGTAACGAGAATTATGAAAAATTAGTTGAGATAAATTCTAAATACCCCGATAGTGTAATTGAATTTTCATATCATAACAAAGCTGTGGCCAATAACAGCGACATGATAATCTGGGAAGTAAGGAATTATTAGTGTAGAATCTTGATCTGGAACTGCAATTCTGTTATAATTTGTTGGTAATTGGCACGGGGACGTAGTTCAGTTGGTTAGAACGCCACACTGTCACTGTGGAGGTCGCCGGTTCGAGTCCGGTCGTTCCCGCCATAAAGCAAAATAGCCACTGGGCTATTTTTGTTTTATGCGGAGGCAGAAGGCTGGACTCGAACACGAGTGGGGTCGGGAGAACAATTGGTCTCCCGTGCGAGGTGACAGCGAAGCGCCAGAGGGCGGAAGCCCTATGGAGAGGCCGAAGGCCGCGTGAGATTGTCCGGTCGATCCCGCCAATGAAAAAGATAGCTCAGTAGCATATAACAAGATATAATAATAAAGTGTAAATTCAGTGCGCCTGCCTGCCGGCAGGCAGGTTAAAAAGATGCCTCGGCATCTTACTTTTTTGTTGAAGGCAAAGTGGAGTTTTGACTCATTTATCTTTATGCTAAAATAAAACAATGGAAAGCAATATCTCGTTCAAAAAATTGAAGCAAAAATATTTACCTCTTCTGTTGAAATGGCGAAACCAAGATTTTGTGAAAGAGTGGTTCAGGCCTGGAACGCCAACAATGAAAGAAATAAATGAAATCTATCTGCCAAGAATAGCAGGCGAAAAGCCGACCTTCTGTCATATTATATATATTGAACAAACCCCCATCGGATTAATTCAGACTTATCAGATGGATGATTATCCAGACCACAAAAAAGCAATTGACTACAAAGATAATGCCGTTTCTGTAGATTTATTTATTGGTAATCAAGACTTCCTTCATAAAGGGTATGGTGAGTTTATAATAAAAAAATTTCTTAAAGAAATTGCTTTCAAACAATTTAAAGTAGAAAAATGTATTATCGCTCCCGACCCGAAGAATGTGGCTGCAATCAGGGCATACGAGAAAGTGGGCTTCAAACATTTCAAAACGGTAAGGAATACAGAAGATGGCAACTTTGAGTATTTAATGAAATTGAACAGACAAGAGTTAATCTAAGTCATACAATAAGTTCTAACCTGATCCGCTATGTCCCGCCAGTAAAAATGCGCATGGGTTTCGTTAGAAATCTAAGCGCATTTTTATTTGATGAATGTAGCCCGTGATCGAACCGAAGGAAGAGGTCGGGATACCCGTCGGCCAGATAGAGCACTATTCCTTGGTTAAAATATTTTGAGGTTTGCCCTTAATGTATGACTCAATATTTTTAATGGCAAGATCTTTTCCTGCTTTGCTGGCTTTTGTTGTTGAAAAAGCGATATGTGGTGTAACTAATATTTTATCATTGTCAAAAGCTTTTCTATAAAATTCGTTCTTGGTGTCACCAAATGACTCGGGATCACAATCAATTGCTGCACCAGCGACGATTCCTGCGTTTATCGACTTCATGAGGCCATCAATGTCATAAGTGTACGGTCGAGCAAAGGTGATAAAGTAAGATCCTTTTTTGAGATTTGAAAAAAATAATTCGTTCAATAAATTTTTACTACTGGAATTGCAGTTCAAAGCATTAATGACTAAATCGGCATCTCTTGCTTTTGAAGAAAGATCGTCACCTCGTTCAAAATATTTAGTTTTCATACCGAATGCTTCACACAGAGCACCTATTTGACTGCCTATTGAGCCATGACCGACGATTAAAACTGTTTTGCCTTCAAGGCTTTCATTCAGTTTAAAGGGAAAACTCTCTTTGGCTCTGACCATCGGAATAAATTTTCTAAATAAAGAAAGCGCCATGAACATAACCCACTCGACAACAGAATTTTTGTTTCCACCCCGTGCATTCGCTACATACACTCCATTCCTTTTCAGTTCCTCAGAATCAAACAAACCCAGTTCCACAAACGGATATGTGATAAATACATTCTTAAGTTTAAGTAAACTATCCAGCAAATAATCGCCGTCGCTATAGATAATATCCGCCCCGCTTGTTTTTTCTAAAAAATCATCAACACTAACCGGCGCATCAGACAATTCGAGATCACCAAGAGATGTTAATATTTTTTTATGCTCATCGCTTAAATCGATACCTAAAGTCACGATTTTCATAGTTACTTCCATCACATAATTGTTGTTCTTAAAGATTATCACTTCTATAACAGTTAAGCTATATCTGGGTTAGAAATTCTATCCTGAACATAAAAAATTCAAACCGGATCTGCTATGTCCAGCCAACAAAACGGCTATAAATTTATTGTATGGCTTTTTTGTTTGTTGCAGCTAGGTTACAATTTAATAAACGGAACTTAAATTTACATTACTAGGAGGGGCATGGAAAAAGACAAAAAGGGATCTAAGGTAAAATTTTTTCTCATCACTGGAATTATTATCTTGGTATTAGGTATTGGGTTTTTAGTATTTAGCCAAACTAAAGCTTATAAGCAACGCATAAAAACCGCAAACTACGACAAAGGATATAAAATCGGTCTGGAAGCTTATACCTATGGATTGCCACTAATGACGACCAACGCCACGTTCCAGAGCATGACAAGTGTCAATGTCTCTGAGGGAGCATTCGGACCGACAAATCAGTTTAATAATGTGCGAACACTCAACAATGCGGGCAGCTCGGCAGTTGTGGCAACGGGTGCAACGTCTTTGTCTTCAATCGCCTGGCTCGACCTTAAAGATGAGCCTCAAGTTCTGCATGTGCCTGAAGTGACGGATCACTATTTTGTTTTGGCCCTTCTTGATCCTTACACCGAGAATCTCATAAATTTAGGCAGCGCCAGCAATACAAAGCCGGGCGATTATGTGATTGCTGATCCCTCTCAAAAAGACGTGGCGATTCCAGAAGGAGCACAGCGAATTAATGCGGATTATTCACGCATCTGGGTTATCGGCTCGACACAACTTAAAGGAGCGAGTGATCTTGCCTCCGTCAACAAGATTCAGGATGGCTATGCTTTAACACCGCTTTCAAAATTTGGCACAAGCTATCAACCATCGGCACCATCTAAACCAGTAACAACAGTAACAAAATATTCAATACCCACCAACGCAAAGTTTTTCGATCAGCTTGGGGAGCAACTTCAACTCTTTATTCCGCCAGCAAGGGACCAAGAAGAATTAAATAAATTTGCAGAAGTTGGCATTGGTCCCGGCATGAAACCTTCAGAAAATTCTCGCCTAAATAGTGATGTGCTGCGGGGCTTAAATGATGCTGTTGCTGCCGGTCCAGATCAAATTAAAAAATACACCGAGGAACAAGCGGTTGTGGATTTTGATAAATATAATGGCTATATGCTCGGAGGTTTTGGACAATACGGGACCGATTACAAAAAGCGTGCGGTTGTTTCTCAAGTTGGCCTGGGTGCGTTCACTGCGGACCAGGCAATTTATGCTCTAAGTTGGAGCGATCACAATAAAAAAGCGCTCGACGGCTCAACCAATTATGTCCTGCATATGCAGACGCCGCCGCCAACAAGCGAAGGGTGGTCGTTGACAGTTTATAATCTCAAGGGAGGGATGATTCCAAATTCGCTGAACCGCTATGCCTTCACCAATTCATCGGAGCTTTCAACCAATTCCGATGGCTCAATCGACTTCTATTTACAGGCAGAACAACCTACGGATTCGGCAAAACAAAACAACTGGCTTCCGACCGCTAGTGGCCAAGGGTTTGAAGTGATGTGGCGTCTATTTGCACCCCAATCAGACAAAATTGATAGCATACTCGATGGAAAAATCTGGCAACTACCGGCAATTCAGCCTGCAAAATAACTTGCGGATATTTCTTCTGTAATTTTCGTGTAATGGTTCTAATATCGTCCACGATTGACCCCAATAAGGTAAAAATAGCCGCAAGGCTATTTTTACCTCTATTTACATTCAAATAAAAATTACCTAATGTAGAGTTATGATTATTGCATTCGCGATCGCGACATTCTTTGCCACATTGCTTGGCGGGCTATTTGCTCTTCGTTTCAAGGACAAACTTCATATCATTCTCGGGTTCTCTGCTGGTGCGGTGGTTGGTGTGGCGCTTTTCGATCTTTTGCCGGAATCAATCGAATTGGTTTCAGAAAAATATGACTCATCGCTGGCAACCACATTCATTGCCATTGGTTTCATACTTTTTATGATACTTGATCGCATTTTAGTCATTCATGCGCATGGTGATCATGAGCATAAAGATGAAAATCATAATGGCTTAGCTGGAGCAATTACTCTCATAATTCATAGTTTTCTCGATGGCCTTGGAATCGGTCTGGCATTCAAGGTTTCGCCGGTTGTCGGCATCGTCGTTGCTGTGGCTGTACTTGCCCACGATTTTTCCGATGGCATAAATACCGTCAACTTCATTCTGAAAAACCGCGGCAAATCAAAAACGGCATTCACATTACTCCTATTCGATGCTCTTGCACCGGTTTTTGGCGTTCTCTCGACATTTTTCTTTAGTGTATCTGAAAGTACTCTGGGTTTGATTCTTGCTGTTTTTGGTGGTTTTTTCCTTTACATCGGTGCATCTGATCTTGTGCCCGAATCCCATCATCGCCACCCACGTTTCCTGACTACTATCATGACAATTCTCGGTATGGCCGTGATCTATCTTGCTATCAAATTTGCAATATAAACAGTTCTAGAACTATTAATTTTGTTGACAAAAGTCAATTTTCGTATAGAGTAAACATAACGCTAGACATACGGAAAGGGGTGAGCACCAGGTGCTCGCATCTTTAGGTGCCCAGAATGGCTGGGTGGCGCAGAAAAATGCCCTCGTGGCTAAAAATCTGGTGCCATCCCGGCTACGCGGTGTCAGGCATTTCTCTCCGGGTGATGAAGTGTGGATCCCGAGCGTGCGAGAAGATATATTCGGTCTTGTGACAGCGGTGCTCAGCACCAGCTACGCCACTGACGGCCAACTCATCTTGCTCGTAAGGTATCCATCCGATGACCCGGAGAAGCCAACAATCGTTGAGATACCCGTCTGCTCCGAGGGGATCTGCCACGTAGCGTTGGCCGGAGGGAGACCCAGGGGTTAGCATCACGCGAGCCCCTCCCCGAATATTATTTATTCAATATCTTTTATGCTAATTCCAAAGGCGATATAATTTTGGTATGGAAGAAAATATCCAACTAACTTCGAATAAACGCAGTAGTTTTTGGCCAGCAGCAATTTTTTTGATTCTGATTTTAATGGCAGGATATTATTTATATTCTGTTTTTTTGAAAAATCCATGCAAACTTCCTGTAAAGTATGCCATTGGCAATGTTGATCCGCGTTTTAAAATTTCAAATTCAGACTTGTCAAAAATTGCCGATGATGCAACTAGTCGTTGGAATTCGGAAGCCGGCGAGCAGGTTCTCTTATACGATTCATCAGCTAAATTAAAAATTAACCTGGTCTATGATGAGCGCCAAGCAAATGTTGATAAATTAAATTCCGAGGTTGCAAATCTTGATTCTTCTGGTAATGCGATTGATTCAGCAAAATCAAAATTGGAATCCATGATTACGAGTTACGAATCTGATTTGAATGATTATAATTCAACCGTTCAATACTGGAATTTACACGGCGGAGCACCGCAGGAAGTATATACCCGATTACAATCAGAAAAAGCCAATCTCGATAAAAGGCGTTCGCAAATTAATGATTACATCAGCCTTCTAAATATCCAAATTAACGACCATAATTCCAATTTGGGCCAGTTGAACAATGAAATTAGTACAGACCAAAATAAGATTATTACATCGGGGCTATATTATCCAGCTGATCCTAAAATTGATATTTTCACATTTGGCAACAGTGAGGAATTACGCTTGGTTCTGATGCACGAACTAGGGCACGCTCTTTCACTTGGGCATGATGCGATTGATACTTCAATAATGTATTCAATCTTGGGAGCTCAAAATTTGTCTGACCCAATGCTATCAAGTGAAGATATCCAAATGTTTAATTCGACTTGCAAATCGCCAATCGGATTTTTCCAAAAACTGATTGATAATTTCAAAAATCGTTTTCAACCAACTCCAACATTATAAGGGTCTGATTTTGGAAATTTTGTTCTAGCAATACACTCGAATTTATTTTATTCTGTTATTATGGATATTATTCTCAAACGAATTTATGAACCAGCGAGTAGAAATGACGGCTTTCGAGTTCTAGTTGATCGGTTGTGGCCAAGGGGAATAAAAAAAGAAGAAGCGAAAATTGATCTTTGGCTCAAGGAGATTGCGCCGTCAAACGAGCTTCGAAAGTGGTTCGGCCACAACGATGACAAATGGTCAGAATTCAAACAGAAATATTTTTTAGAACTTGAGTCGAATAGGGGAGAGCTTGAAAATTTGAAAAAGCACAAAAATATTACCCTGTTATTCGCAGCAAAAGATACCGAGCACAATAATGCTGTTGCCATCAAAGAATATACTGAGAAAAAATTTTAGAATATTTTATGATTCAAATAGTGATCTAGCACCTGTTTGCTTGGTGGAAAGATATTTTCCGGAATATCGGCGATTGGAAACCAGCGCCACTCGATGATCTCATCCGGCTCGCAAACTTTCGGCTCTCCGGAAAAATTTTCCGAGAGAAATCCCAGTGTGATGAAATGCTTGTCCGCGGTGATGTTTTCTTGAATGCTGATAAGTTTTAGTTTATCTTTGGCAATCTCGATCCCAGTTTCCTCTTTTGTTTCACGAAAACAAAGATCAACCAGTTTTTCTTGAAAATCCATCTTTCCGCCAGGCATTGTCCACGTGCCCTCGCCATGAAGTTCGGAACTGGCTTTTTCTGCATCTTCATTCCGCAAACCCAAAAGGATCTTACCGCCACGCAGAATCATTACTCCGACGCCAACTTTTGTTCTTTGTTCAGACATGTTAAATAAAAAGTTAATTTTCTTCTATGGGGCCGTCACTCTCGGGCGTTGCCTCGATGCTGCTGCGAACCTCCGCAATGCGTCTTTGTTCTTCTTCGCGAGCGCGCTCCTGTTCTCTCGTTATCTCTTCTGTGTGCTCGGCAGTTTCAACTTGAGCTTCGGCAGCTCTTTGTTGTAATTCGTGTGATATTGGTCTTCCCGGGTTTTGTGTGCCTTCTATCTGTTCCCCTTTTGCTAATTGTCGCGAAACCGGATTGTCTGGTTCTGGAACACCCATTTCTTCGTATTCGCTTAGCTCGTCGGCGGACACACCGCCTCTTTCAATTCCACGCTTCATTGTGCCTCCAGTGAATTAAAATTATTTTATAAATTATTGTTCTGAATATTCTATGAAAAATACTATATAAATATTATAACTGATTTTTCAAAAAAACTATTTTAATACAAATGACAATAAAAAACGTAACAATTCTTCCGTGACCGCGGAAGAATTGTTACGTTTGGTCGGAATGAAAGTTTTTGATTTGAAAAAAGTTATCATTATTGAAGTCGAAATTATTGTCGGGTAATTTTATATAAGTGGATTATGCTTGAAATTATCAAATACAGCACAACCAAAGACAAGGGAACCACAAGAATGTTATAGTCAATTGCAGCATGCAAATTACCATGCATCAAGGCCGATAACGCATGGGTCATCCCACAACCTGGGCAGCGGCAGCCGACAAAAAATCCTGAGGAAGGACAATGGCTGCCGAAAAATAGAGGCATAATAAATCGTTGTATCGGGCAATGCCATAGTGAATTATTGAACCAAAAGTTTTCCGGGACCGCGGCCTCGACTATCAGAATAGACGATAAAACAATGAGAACGCTTTGTGGCGTTCCCATTGATATAATTTCAATAAATTTAGAAATTATTTTTTTCAAAAAATTAAGCTTCCCATTCAATTCCGGGGAACGGGTGCTTTGTTGCAATAAGGATGATATCTATAATCCACCATATGCCACAGCCACCGGCAGTGATTAATTTCAAAATTCCCAGCCCCACTTGTCCCATCATAAATCTGTCCACGCCTAGCTGCCCGACAATGATTGACAAAACAAGTGTCAGCACCCAGTTTAGTTTCCTTGTCTCCATCTTCTCCCTTCTTTATTATTCTTTTTATTATTTTACAACACAAAAAAATCCCTATCAACTTTTTCAAAATTGATCATTAATTTTTATTTAAAAAATCAAAATTGCAGCTACTTCAGTCCGCCTTTGCGCCCGGCGATTCTAGCTTCCTCGGGTGTGAATTCATGAGCTGTACCCTTGGCATGGGAGGCTTTGCCGCCCATGCTGGCAATTTTCTTCCGTTTTTCTAGGCTCATAGATGCAAATCCGCGTCTTTTGATTCCTGCTTTTGTTGGCATTTTCATCTCCTCCCGTTAAAATAATAATTGAATTTATTCTAAGGTTAACTATACCATTACCTTTGAATAAAATAATTAGGACTTCTAACAATAATATATAAACCATAGTTGAAAAATAGCTGAGATTTAGATAAAGTGTTTTATTGCTAGCACAGATTAGTTTAGTTGACCTGCTTCACTTCGTCTATTTCGAGCGGTTTGAAGCAGAATGCGTTAATGCGGGATTAGTTTAGTGGTAAAATGTGTCCTTCCCAAGGATAAGTCGCCGGTTCGATTCCGGTATCCCGCTCCAAACAATATCAATTCTGGCTGCCCCGCGGAACGTAATCGCGAAATTGGGGTAACTGTTTACCCCGAGTTTGTCGAGGAGCTACAAATGCATTGTGTAATCCCCTAATATTTGCTATCTTTATGAGTGAATTATGAGGGGATTTTTGATTCGCCAGCGTAGACCCAAGCCAAAGGAGCCAATGGCTACCCGTTGGGTCTTTCCTTCGGGAAAGGGTACCCTTCGGGTCTCAGTCGATAGAGCAATGCTTTCGCCCGCCTGTTAGTCGCCTATTGCCGAAATAGCTCAGTTGGTAGAGCAGCACTTTCGTAAAGTGAAGGTCCCGGGTTCGACTCCCGGTTTCGGCTCCAAACAATATGAAAATATTATTTGAAAACATTAAAAATTGCCTTTGGAACGATTTATTCAATCGATATTTTGTCATTGTTGCCGCAGTTTCTGGGATTATCGAATATTTCATTTGGACAAAAGGAATTACAGATAATGGTATTTTTGTATATACTCGCCTGAACTATTATCCAATTCAACTTCTTCTGGTAATATTAATATTGCATCTTATATTATCCATATATTCGTATAAAAAAGACGAACATATTTCTCATCTTCTTTTGGGTGCATTGCCATTTTATAGTATATTTATCTTCGTGCTGGAAATGTTCTACATTTATGGGAATAAATAATGTCAAACTGGAAATACAAACGATTTTTTGAAATTTTACCTGGCGCGATTGCCTGGGTTGTGATTATATCCCCATTGTTTCTGGCTTATTATGCCCCAAGGTTTTTGGCGATAGTGCTTCTGTTTTATGTCACGTTCTGGCTTGTGCGCACATTCTTTATGTCATACAGGCTCATTTTGGGTTATAAAAACTACAGAAAAGACACAAAGATTGATTGGTTCGCCAAATTGAAGCAGCTTCCGCCAGACAAGAGTTACAAGGATATATGGCACCTTGTGATCGTGCCAACATACAAAGAAGACATCGCCATACTTGAACACTCCATCCAATCTGTTTATCAATCAAACTATCCAATGGACAAAGTCGTTTACGTTTTGGCAATTGAGGAACGCGCCAAAGAGCAAGCAGAGCCATACGGAAAAATCCTTACTGAAAAATATAAAGATAAAGTTGCAGATTATTTGGTTATAATGCACCCGAAAGATATGCCAAACGAGATTATTGGCAAAGGGCCAAATATCACGTATTCTGGCAAAATCATGCTTGAATATTTCAAGAAAAAGAATATTCCCTTGGACAATGTTATCGTGACCAATATGGATGCCGATCACAGAATGGACAAAAATTATTTGCCCTGCCTCACTTATTTGTATCTTACTGATCCTGATCCGATTCATAAAAGTTTTCAGCCATTACCGATGTTTTTCAACAATATTTGGGATGTGCCGATGCCGATGAGGCTGATTGCGATGGGTTCATCTTTTTGGCAGCTTATCGTGGCTACCAGGCCTTCGCGCTTGCGCAATTTTTCTGCACAAGCTCAAAGTATGGCTGCGCTGGAAATGACTGATTTCTGGTCAAAGCAATCTGTTGTTGAGGACGGCCATCAGTTTTGGAGAAGCTATTATCGTTTCAATGGCGACCATGATGTTGTCCCGCTGTACACTCCGATTTATCAGGATGCAATCTTGGCCGGAGATATGAAATCAACGATCAAAGAGCAGTATCTCCAGAAACGAAGATGGTCTTGGGGGGTTTCCGATATACCATATGTGATGGAACACACTATCAAGGACAAAAAAATCCATTGGATAGATCGCTGGTCAAATGCTCTAATACTCTGGGAGTCGCATGTATCGTGGTCAACGGCCTCAATCATTTTGGCAACGGCGTCTTGGTATCCGCTTGTATTGAACGGTTCTTTCAAAGAAACGGTAATGGCCTTCTATTTTCCATTTATTTATAGAAGAATTTTATATATTGCATGGATCGGTATGATCGTCACTCTCACAATCTCAACTTTGCTGGTCCCACCATATAGAGGCAAGAAACCAATCCGAAGGATTTTCTTGGACTGGATCCTAACGCCGATTGTGATGCCTATTACCAGCATTGCTTTCTCGGCCATTCCTGCTCTTGAATCACAGACTAGACTTATGCTCGGAAAATATCTAGAATTTAGAGTGACAATAAAATCAACGAAGCGCACCAGTATTGAATCTGAGCTGGCGCAATAATAGGAATGGAGCGTTATGAAAAAAAGTGAGGGGAGCAGAGGGCTTATTCAGTTTGTTAAGTTTGCCGTTGTCGGAGTCTCGAATACTGCTGTTGATTGGATTGTTTACTATATTCTTATCAATACGCTACTTACAGAAACTCTTGAAAAGTCGATTGCCAAAGCGATTTCTTTTGTTGTCGCCGTCATAAATTCATATATATGGAATACGATTTGGACCTTCAAAAAAGAATACCAGAAATCAGTCGGTAAAAATGGCGAGATTGGGACTAAAAGCGCAATATTTTTTAAATTTTTTATTGTTTCATTGATCGGCTGGGGTGTTAATTATGTTGTATTTCGTGCAACAATTGGTAAATTCTCAAGCCGTGACATTGTCGCTCTGATCTTTGCATCTGGCGCTGCAACACTCTGGAATTTCTTTGCCAATAAATTATGGACATATAGAAAGTAGAGGTACTTATGTCAACCTTAGCCAAACTTACAAAATCCGATAAAAATTTCATCACCATTCTTCTTGCTGGCGTCATATTGCTTTCGATGTTTATAATTGCTCTTTTCTCTGCTATGGGAAACTCCGGAATAGTTGATGAAATTGCACACATTCCGGCTGGATATTCTTATGACAAATATCATGATTACCGCCTCAATCCGGAGCATCCGCCGATCGCCAAGGCATTGGCTGGGGTTCCTCTCACATTTCTCAAATTAAATGGGCTGAAAGCCGATTGGAGCTGGGATGCAATTAACCAGTGGGAATCTGGCTGGTATTTTCTTTATGAGGCAGGAAACAATCCCAAAACCATCCTTTTTTGGTCGCGCCTTCCGATGCTTTTATTGATGCTTGGGCTTGCAGTCTTACTTTTTACTTGGGCAAAAAAATCATGGGGGCGGAAAGCCGGGCTATTTGCTCTCTTGTTGATTGCTTTTTATCCGGATATTTTGGGCCACGGCGGACTTGTTACCACCGATATCGCAGCTGCATTTGGGTATCTGATCGCTATATTTGCTTTTGATAAATTACTGGAGCGGCGGACGTTTGCCTCGCTTTTGTGGGCAGCTGCAGCGTTTGCCTTAGCGCAACTACTAAAATTTTCAGCCTTTTTATTATTTGCCATCTTTTTAATTCTTGTTATCGCCCGAGCATTTATGGATCGTACAGATGAGGTAAGATTTTGGCCCAAATTCTGGAGCTATTTCAAATCATATTTTTGGACTTGCGCAATCTCTCTGGTCATCGTAACCATTGTTTATATCCCCTTTGTATGGAATACGCCACCGGCAATCGAACACCAGGTTATCGAGAGCAATCTAACATCCAATCCAAGCACCCTTGTTTTTCGAAACTTTTTGCATCATTTTGAAAATAATCCTTTTACTCGCGCTCTTGGCCATTATCTTTTAGGAGTAATGTTGGTCTTGAAAAGAGTTGAGGGTGGTAATGCGGTATATATTCTCGGCAACCTTTCAGATAAAAGCATTAGCTGGTTTTTCCCTGTAGCCTGGCTCATAAAAACTCCCATCCCAATAATCATTTTAGTTTTTTGGTCGATTATTACGGCAATAGTGTTCAGAACAAAAAACAAAAAAGACCTTTGGGAAAATTGGCTTTTATTGACTCCGATTGTGGTTTACTGGGCTTTCACGCTCAAGGGTCAATTAAATATCGGCATCAGGCATCTTATGCCGACCGTTCCATTTATGGTTTTATTTATCGCCAAGCAAATGCAACGATATTTGAATAAGCCATTTTGGACCACTCAATCGATTGTGATTTTTGGCCTTTCTGCCTGGCTTATTGTTGATGTTCTTTCGTACTATCCGCAATATATAGCCTATTTTAATAACGTCGTACCTCGAGATAAACGATATGAATACATGACAGACTCATCGCTTGATTGGGGCCAAGATTTGCTAAGATTGAAAGATTATGTGGATGAAAACAATATCGATGCTATCAAGGTTGATTATTTTGGCGGCTCAGTGCCACAATATTATATTCCGCAGGCTGAGGATTGGCACAGCTCATATGGGCCAGCCACCGGCTGGCTAGCAGTTTCCGCGACTTATTACCAGTCATCGAAACTTTACGGGCCACAAGAGGGCAAGTGGTCATACGATTGGCTGGATAATTTCACTCCGACTGCTGAAATCGGCGGGTCTATATTGGTTTTCCATATTACCCCACAGGATTTGAATGAAAATCCGCCAGAATCACCTTATCCAATCACTCACACTGATCTGCCAGGAAGCCTAACAATTGATCGCAGCAACATTATTATTAACAATAATTAGGGTAGTTATGTCGGAAGAATTTTATCTATCAATCATTATTCCCGCCTACAAAGAATCACATCGCATTCACAAAGTTCTTGGGGCAATAGAGAAGTTAGAAAACAAAGTTGATTATAAAATCGAAACAGTCGTAGTAGTCGATGGTGCACCGGACAACACAGCAGAAAAAGCTCATGAATTTGATGATCGGCTGAAAAATCTTGTAATCATCGATCGAAAAGAGAATAAGGGAAAGGGATACACCGTGCGAGAGGGTATGCTTAAATCCCATGGCAAATACAGGCTTTTTGCCGATGCGGACAACTCAACGCCCGTTGAACAGGTCGAAAAGCTTTTGGAATATGTAAAAGATTATGATGTCGTAATCGGTTCACGCTATGTTGAAGGTGGCAAGTTAGCGATTCCACAATCATTTGTACGAAAAATGGGAGGCAGAGCGATCAATCTGGTGATTCGTGCTACAGCAATCTCTGGAATACATGATACCCAATGTGGTTTTAAATTATTTTCCGAACGTGCAGCTGAACGTGTGTTTTCTAAGGTAACCTTTGAGCGATGGAGTTTTGATATAGAAGTTTTGGCCATTGCTAGAAAATTTGGATTCAAAATTAAAGAAGTCGGTATTACGTGGTATGATGATCCGCATTCACTAGTAAACCCAATAAAAGATGGCTTGCGCATGATGAAAGATTCTTGGCAGGTACGCAAAAACATCCGGGCGGGAGTATATAGAGAAAAATAACTAAAAACTTATATCTAATATCTAAAAGCTAAGGACTACTGACTACTTGCTACGAACTAGCGCCCTAAAACGCACTCGGCCTCCCCGCAAAGGGAGGCCGAAGTGTTCGTTGTTGTGGGCCGTGGTTAGGCCGCTTTGGGGACGAACTTCATCCCCGATGCGTAGTAGTACTCCATGCCGAGGATGCGGTTATGCAGGTTACGCATAGTGCACTCGAATCTCTGGAGCAGGTCATCATGGCAGCTATGGGCTGCAGCGTACCACGCCGGCTCTCCGGCCAAGTTGGTGACCTCGCACTGAATGGCGACGGCGCTGTATACGACGTTCGCCACCACCAACGCCTGGGACGCCTGGCTGAACAGGTCTCTCGGTGCGTAGTAGACGATCTCCGGCAAGTCTGGCCTCGTGTTCACGCCATGGCAGACGCGTATTCCCGTGTTGGCTACGATCTCGTGCACAGCCTTGATCACATCGGGGTGTTCGGCGTGGAAAGCCGATGAGGCCCCGATCGATACCACCGGGGACTCGACACAACCGAGGAGGCGGTTGATTGCGACTGCCTGGTACATCTCCGGAGTCAGCTCACGGCACAAGGCTTCCACAAGCCGTTGCCGCATCATGGGACTAATGGGACCTTTGATTACTGGCACTGGCGCCATCTCCTTGTTCTAGTGTAGGGGCCTGTGGTCGCAATTTTTATATCACAAAAAACTAAATACGTCAACTTTGTTTCAAAACACGTTATCATTTTAAAAATTTGTACGTTTTAGTTATCGTCTCTACTTTAATTTTTCCGTTAAGGTTGATTGACTAGATGACCAATTTCGTGTATGATATTATGGTACTGCAAGAGGGAATTTTGTTGTTAATCGGGGTGTGGCTCAGTTGGCTAGAGCACCGCGTTTGGGACGCGGGGGTCGTCGGTTCGAGTCCGACCACCCCGACCAGGATGTCGGGCAAGAATGGGAAAGGGTCGGAAAACGGGAGTTTTCCGCAGTCGGAAGGATCTGGAAACCGAGGGTGTCCAGAAGGCAAAGCCGCGTGAGATGTCCGACCACCCCGACCAGAGAAGCAGTGCGGGTATCGTATAGTGGTTTATTATGCCACCCTTCCAAGGTGGAGAGGACGGTTCGATTCCGTTTACCCGCTCCAGCCCGCGTAGCTCAGTGGATAGAGCAACTGCCTTCTAAGCAGTGGGTCGAAGGTTCGATTCCTTCCGCGGGTACCATGCCCCAATAAATCGGGGCGAGTCGAAAGTGAAAAGTTGAAAGTCTATAAAGTAAATTCAGAAGACTTTATGAACTTTACAAACTTTATGGACTTTTGACTAATGCATATGGCGGCCATAGTGAAGTGGTTATCACGGCAGTTTGTGGCACTGCAATCATGGGTTCAATTCCCGTTGGCCGCCCCATAAAGATAGCTGGTCAACTTGACTCCAAATCCACTAAAAAAACCTATCTGTATTGCTTTTGCTGGCATGGTCGGCACGTCAAAAACACCGATTGCTACTTTTCTTTCTTGGAATTTGGCTTTGCCCATATTCAGCAACGACGCAATTAGAAGCGAAATTCACGAAGATACAAGGTCAAAAATTCTAGATCAGGAATTATTTGTTCGCACTAGGGATGATCGACTTAAAAAGATAGTTAATAACAGAACAGATTTCATTTTAGATGCAAGCGTCGATCGAAAATGGAAAAATGTAAAACAGCTGCTTTCAGATTCTGATTATAAATGGTTTGTGATTAGTGTTGATTTGACCAAGCAATTTGTCAGAGAATTATATCAATACAAAGAATATGCAAACACAATGTCTCAGATCGATAAATTATATACAGAACATGATGAATTTCTGAAATCATATAGCAACGATGTAACATTAACAATTAATAACAACAATTTCTCAAATCGGATGGAAATCTGTCTTTCCGAAGTTAAGAAATTTATCAATAGTATGCGCCCTTAGCTCAGCGGATTAGAGCGCCACGCTTCGGACGTGGAAGTCGGGGGTTCGAATCCCTCAGGGCGTACCATGGATTGCTAGCTCAATGGTAGAGCAGTGGCCTCTTAAGCCATTGGTTCTGGGTTCGAGTCCCAGGCAATCCACCATTCGATTCACCTTCCTGTGATGGATCGCTCACGGAAAACCAGTTGAGGCGCCATCGTCTAGTGGTTAGGACACCACGCTTTCAATGTGGTAACAGGGGTCCGATTCCCCTTGGCGCTACCAAAAAATGCTCAGCCTATTGACTGGGCGTTTTTTGTTGTGGAATCGGACGACGTAATTTTTGTAATATAAAGTCTATTTTGCGGTTGAGTCTTGATCCATGATTCCGAAAATGTTGCCTTCGGTGTCCATAAAATACTGGTGCCAACCATAGCCGGGAATGGCGTGCTTTTCTTTTATGGAAATTCCGCCATGCATTTTGATAGTTTCGGCGTACTTATCAACAGAGTCCACCGGAATCGAGTCAACAAAACCAGTGATCTTGGTCCTTGTATCCACCATTTTTCGGTTCATTATTCCGCCACCGATGTCATCGTCGGATTCCTGCTGAATCATCCAATACTCGTAATCGTCGCTGGTTTTATTTATCTTCCAACCAAAAATACTTTCGTAAAAATATTTCGCCCTTGCATTATCGTCGGCTAAGATTTCGAACCAAGATATTTTAGCCATGCCGTCTCCTTTGTTATAACAAAATCGTAAAATACCTTAATTAAAAAATCTTTAGGATTTGCCACAATTTTTGCCGTATAAAATTTGATAAAATCAAATTATGAAAGAAGCTTTGATCTACAAAAAGTTATCCGGCAAAAGAGTGCAATGCGGTGTTTGCAACCATTTTTGCAAAATTTCCGATGGTAGTAGGGGAGTGTGCGGCGTACGGGAAAATAAGGGGGGGAAATTATTTGCCTTAAATTTTGGCAAATCAATTGCCGTCTCCCTCGACCCGATTGAGAAAAAACCGCTCTATCATTTTCTTCCTGGGACATTCACATATTCATTTGCCACGGTCGGCTGCAATTTTCGCTGTGATTGGTGCCAAAATTGGGAAATATCGCAAGGGCATAAACCAGCTGGTAACATCCCCGGCGAGGAGATTTCGCCGGGTGAACATGTCGCTTCTGCGATTAAAAATGAATGTCCATCGATTTCATACACTTACACAGAGCCGACGATGTTTATTGAATACGCGCTTTCCACAATGAAGCTTGCTAAGAAAAAAGGATTGAAAAATATTTGGGTTTCCAATGGGTACATGTCGGATGAGTCGCTTAAATTAATTCTTCCATATCTCGATGCGATAAATGTCGATCTGAAATCTTATAAAGACAAAACATATCAGAAATTTTGTGGCGCGAAGCTCGAACCCATTTTGAAAAACATTGAGATGATCTACAAACACAAAGTTTATTTGGAAATAACAACACTGATAATCCCAGGCCTTAATGATTCGCAAAAGGAATTAACTCAAATCGCAGAATTTATTGCCAAAAAATTATCGCCCGAAACCCCTTGGCACATCTCACGCTTTTTTCCGGCTTGGAAAATGACCGGAGAAATTACTCCGAGAAAAACTCTCGAACTGGCACGAAAAATCGGCCACAAAGTGGGGTTGAAATATATTCACATTGGAAATATCTAATTGACGAAAATCGAAAATTTCTGTATGCTTTTATCGAAGGGGATTCAGATTTTAAAATACCTATTAACTACTTTTGACTTTAGATATACCATATCGGGCATTCAAATTATGAAGGGCTAGAATTGTAATATTGGTATATCCAGTCTCTAGAAAGGGAACCATGATTAATCTAATTCTGACCGCAATCGCCGGCCTTCTTGTTGGTGGAATTGCTGGTTTTGCATTGTGGAAGGTCCAGTCTGGCAACAAGATTGCGAGTGCAGCAGCAAAAGCGGAAAAATTAGTAGAAGACGCACGGACCAAAGAAAAGGAAATTCTACTTGAGGCCAAGGATGCAGCGATCAAAGAAAAAGAGGAAGCAAAAAAGGAAGTGGACAAAAAGGGAAAGTATTTGGAAGATTTAGAGCGAGAGTTGCGCCGCAAGGAATCAGTCGTAGATAGCCGATTTGATGAGGTTGATAAACGCGGCAAAGCGATGAGCACCAAGGAAAAACAAATTGAAGAGATTAAAAACACTCTGCGAGAGCTTCGAGTAAAACAAGAAAAAAGTTTGGAAAAAATTGCCTCAATGAGCAAAGATGAGGCAAAAAAAGTTCTTCTTAATGTTGTTGAGAAAGAGGGGAAAGAGGATTTGATTAAAAAAATCAAAGAAGTTGAAACATATGTGAAGGAAAACGCTGATGAGAAGGCTCGAGAAATAGTGCTTTCAGCGATGCAACGAATTGCTGCCGAGACCGCCTCTGAAAATACCGTCTCGACCGTTGCCTTACCGTCAGACGAGATGAAGGGCCGCATCATTGGCCGAGAAGGTAGAAATATTCAAGCATTTGAAAAAGTTACCGGTGTTGATCTTCTTATCGATGATACGCCGGAGGCAGTAGTCTTGTCTTCGTTCGATCCGATTCGCCGCCAGGTAGCCAAAGTTACACTTGAATCACTCATCGCCGACGGCCGAATTCATCCGGCGAGAATTGAAGAAGCTTATGCCAAGGCCAAAGAAGTTGTAGCTGCTGATATTAAGAAAGCCGGTGAAGAGGCGGCAATTGAGGTTGGCGTAGCCGGCCTGCCACCGGAGATTTCACGAATACTCGGTCGCCTAAAGTACAGGACTTCTTATGGACAAAATCAGCTTCATCATGCGGTTGAGGTGGCAAAAATAGGTGCGCTCCTTGCTGATGAAATCGGTGCTGATGCGGCGCTTGCCAAGAAAGCGGGTTTGCTTCACGATCTTGGCAAAGCCGTTGATCACGAAGTTCCTGGTTCACATGCAGTTATTTCGGCTGATATTGCCCGAAAATATAAGCTTCCAGCCGACCTTATTCATGCAATTGAAGCCCATCACGAAGATGTTGAGATCAAGACCAAAGAAGCGGCTATTGTTCAAATTGCCGATGCTATTTCGTCTGCCAGGCCCGGCGCTCGTCGCGAGTCGACTGAATCCTACATCAAACGCCTTACCGAGCTTGAGCGCGTCGCTAACTCATTCGATGGCGTTGAGAAGTCGTTTGCAATACAGGCTGGCCGTGAAGTGCGTGTCTTGGTTCAGCCGGAGGAAATTGACGATCTCGCATCTGCCAAGCTAGCAAAAGAAATTGCACGAAAGATTGAGGAAGAGGTCCAGTATCCGGGTCAAGTGAAGGTTCAGGTCATACGAGAAGTAAGAGCAGTCGAGTTTGCGAAATAATTCGAAAATCAAATTTATGGCAGAAAAGACATTAAAGATATTATTTATCGGTGATATTGTTGGAAAACCAGGCAGACGCGCGGCGAAATTGATGATTCCTTTACTTCAAGCGAGCGAGAAGGTAAATTTAGTCATCGCCAACGGCGAAAACCTCGCTTCTGGTAAGGGCATGACTTTTGGCAAATATGAGGAAATGATCGAATCCGGCATTGACTATTTTACTTCCGGCAATCATATCTGGAATAACCAAGATATTGTTGATCATCTTGGCGACCCATCTCTTCGGGTGCTGCGCCCGGAGAATTATCCTGACAATATGCCTGGATCAGGCGTTCGTGAAATCGAAGACGGGCTAGTGCTGGTCAATCTCCAGGGACGAGTCTTTATGGACGAGGAACTTGCCGACCCATTCAAAATTGGCCGTGACATTGCTGAAAAATATGCCGACAAAATTATAATCATTGATTTTCACGCTGAAGCTACGAGCGAAAAAGTTGCTCTAGGATTTTATTTGGATGGCAAAGTATCAGCCATCATCGGCACGCATACTCACATTCAAACTGCTGATGAGAGAGTTCTTCCTGATGGAACAGCATATATCAGTGATGTCGGCATGACTGGACCGCAAGATTCTGTCTTGGGTGTGAAAAAGGAGATTATCATTGAAAAATTCTTGACACAGCTTCCAAAGTCTCATAAAGTAGCAAGTGGAGAGATGATTTTGAACGCTGTGATAATTGAAATTGATAAAAAAACCAAAAAAGCGCTAAATATAAAAAGGGTATCGAAAGTTATTAAGCCTTGAGCGAAGTAAATAGAGAGGATGTTATGAACAAAAATGAAGTCATCAACGAGGTAGCAAGAAAAACCGGACTATCTCGAAGAGAAGCTGAGGTCGGAGTGCAGACAATGCTCGATCTTATTGCGAAAGAGATCGCTAAGGGTGGAAAGGTTACTCTTACAGGATTTGGCACGTTTGATGTTGGCAAACGCAAGGCTCGATCTGGCGTGAACCCACGAACTGGTTCGCCGATCAAGATCCCTGCTTCGAAAATGCCAAGATTTAAACCAAGCCGATCACTTAGGTCTGCAGTCAAATAACAATCTGACAATTCTATAACAAAAACGTCCGCGAGTACTCGAGGCGTTTTTGTTTATTCAGAAAAAATCACCAATTGAATGGTGTTTTTTAATGTCGTTTTATCTTAATCCTTAAAATTTTCAGTGCATTGTTCCAATTTAGTATATTTGATATTGTGATCACGGAAACCAATCGAATGCAATGTTGGTTTTTGCGTACCACAAATCGATGTGAGAGAAGGAGAGTGATGAGATCTGTCCGCGCTTCGGAGGCTGTACAGAGTCCCAGCTTTAGGGAGTGGCGCAGTGGAGAGACTGGAACGCGTAGGTGGCTTTGAGAGAGGCCAGATCCAGACGGAGTTCTGCCTGTACGTTCAGGCGGAAACTTCGCTGGACAACCGCGCGATGTCAATCTTGAAGCGCCGCTTGGCCGCGAGTTACATGCCAGAGGGTATCGGTGAGGACAGCTTCCTTTCCGACTGCCCAACTGTCATCGAGGTCGGGCCAAGGCTCAACTTCATGACGGTGGCATCATCAACCACGACAGCAGTCTTCCATGACTGCACGATTCCCCGAGTGGAGCGCGTTGAGCGCTCGACTCGCATGGGATTCCACGACCAGTTATCCGAGGAGGAGATATCATCCTTCCTCTCTGCCCTATTCCACAGGATGGTCTTCGACCGCATGACCCAAGAGCGCTACGAGCATCCGCTCACAACGCTCGAGTCGGGGCGGCCACGAGACCCGCTCATTTGGGTGCCGATCATGTCACAGGGCATGCCGGCGCTCGAGGAGTTCTGTGGCAGGACAGGCATCTCCTTCGACGAGCAGGACTTACACGACGTGTACGCCATGTTCCACGATCTGGAAAAGCGCGACGCCACCGACGCCGAACTCCGGTACCTTGGCAACCAGTGGTCAGAACACTGCTACCACGGCTACTGGAAGGGACGGCGGCGGATCGATGGCCGGGAAGCGCCGATGACGCTCATGGACTATGCTAAGTTGCCTTGGAAAACCAATCCTGGCAATGCCCGCATCGGCTTCCATGACGAGGGGTCTTGTTTCGCAGGCTTTCGGGCGGTTGAGGTCCTAGTGCCTTCCGAGCCCGGCAAGCCCTCGATCCTTGCTCCCCAGATCGTCTATCTCCACCCGGTTTTGGCTGACGAATCGCACTGCCATCCCTCCAAGGTAGATCCAAGGGAGGGCGCAGCCACCGGCGTCGCCAGGGTCCGGGACAACTTCACCGTTGGCAGAGGGGCCGAAATGGGCTGTGGGCACTTTGCGCTCATCGTCGGCAACCTCAACATTCCGGGGTATACCCAACCGTGGGAGAACCCCTGGATTCCGATCGGCGCTGTCGCGCCCTTGGAGATCGCGACTGAAGCCCGCCTAGGAGCTTGGGGATTCGGCAACGCCTTGGGCGAAGCAGTGCCTGGCGGAGCCGGATTCTTCACCTTCGGCGTTGATCCGGGTGATGGTTATCGGAGTTTCTTCAAGCCGATCGTTTTCACCGGCGGACTCTCACTGCTCCGCGAAGAGCACGTGGACAAGATTCCGCCTACCCCGGGCAAGATTCTGGAGAAGGACGGGGGACCCCGACTTCCGGTTGGCTTGGGCGGCGGATTCCGCAGCTCGACGTCAGCAGGGGTCGGAGACAACCTCGAATTGGCAATGAGTCAGGACTTCGACAGCGTCCAGCGGGGTGGCCCGGAGATGCAGCAGAGGGGTGTCAGGCTCACACGCGCCTGCATCGAACGTGGTGGGGAAAACCCGATCGAGTGGGCGAAAGACGGAGGAGCCGGCGGAGACGGAACAGCAATCGCCGAGACGGCCGAGTCATGCGGCGTCGAAGTTGATATGCGTTCCGAACCGAGCGGCGACCTGACCATGTCTCCAGACGTCTTCGTCAACAACGAGTCACAGGAGCAGCAGTACCACAGTTACAGTCCTGGAGCGCCTGCTGAGTTCGTAGCGATGGCGGCGCATCGTGAGCGGTGCCCATCAAACGAGATCGGCGTCTTTACCGATACCGGCCGAGTAATCTTCCGAGATGACTGGGCCGATACTCGGGACCGGAATCCGATCAACCTGCCGCTCGCGCCGATCTTCGGCAAGCGCCCCCAGAAGACGTTCGACATCGAATCAGTCGCTCCGACGAGACACTCGCTTCGCCTGCCTGACGAGCTTACGATGGCGGATGCGCTCGATCGGGTATTGCGGCTACCGTCGGTAGCCTCTAAGGGCTGGCTGACAAACAGGGTGGACCGATCAGTCTCTGGCCGGATCGCCCAGCAGTCATGCATCGGCCCCTACCAACTACCGGCATCCGACTACTGGATCATGGCCAACAGCTTCCTCGACACGGTCGGCACCGTCATGGCGTCGGCTGTCCGCCCGCACCTCGGCCTCATTTCCGGCGGTGCAACGGCGAGAATGACTCTGGCCGAGGCTCTGATCAGCATCTCCGGGGCAAAGATCACCAACCTGGGTGACGTGAACTGCGAGATCAACTGGTTCTCCGATGCAAAAGCGCCCGGCGAGGGCGTGATCATCGAAGAGACCGCCAGTGCCCTGGCTGAAGCACAAATCCAGATCGGCATGCGCCAGCTAGGCGGCAAGGACTCCAGCTCTGGCAACAACCTGGCACAGAGCCCAGCCGGCGAGGTTACCAAGGTCAAGTGGCCGGTAACCATATTCGTCACTCTAGCGGCACAGATGCCCGACATCACTGTCAAGGTCACTCCGGTGATCGAGGACGATGTTGACACTCTGATTCATGTCGACCTGTCGCCGGACTACAAGCCTCTCGGCGCAAGCGCGCTTTCGCAGGTTTACGGCCAGACGGGCGACGATTGCGCGGACGTCAACATCGAGCGAGTGATCAGCTACTTCGAAACGACTCAGAATCTACTCGAGTCTGGAGAGATCAGGATGCTGCACGATATCAGTGATGGCGGACTGATCACCACCCTGCTCGAGACGGCCTTCGTCTCCGGCGTCGGCCTCGAGATTGCGAGTGCAGGCCGCTTCGGCTGGCTTCGGCACTACTTCTCGGAGGTTCCGGGAGTCGTCATTGGCTGCAGGGCGAAGGACGCGCGGCAAGTGGTCAAACACTACCGAGCTTCCGGCCTGAAAGCCAACGTGATCGCCGGCGTCAAGCGTTCGAAATCTCCACAAATTCAGGTCAAACACAATGGCAAGATTGTCCACCGGTCACCGATGGTCAATCTGCGCCAAGCCTGGATGGAGACCTCGTTCCAGCTCGACGCCATTGACACCAACCCCAAGTGCATCGAGCAAGAGCGCAATACCATTCCGACTCTGCTCGTGCCTCCGCCGTACATGCTGACGTTTGTCCCCCGACCGACGTCAGCCAAAATACTGCGGAGAAATGACCGGCCTAAGGTAGCCATCATTCGCGCACCGGGCAGCAACGGCGATCGCGAGATGGCGGGGATGTTTTACCAGGCCGGTTTCGATCCCTACGACCTTATGACGACTGACTTCATAGACGGTCGGTCAACGCTCGACGACTTTCGAGTCGCGGCCGAGGTCGGCGGCTTTTCCTACCAGGACGAGCCAATGGAGTCGGGAGTGGGCTGGGCTGCATCAATCGAGGAGAACCCTCTGGCGTGGGAGCAGTACCGCAGATTCTTCTTCGAGCGGAAAGATACTCTGAGCTACCACGCCTGCAACGGAACGCAGACTGCTGCCCTGCTTGGGATCGCTCCCGACCAGTCCCTGCCTCTTGAGCGTAGGCCACGCTTCCTTAAGAACGAGTCCGGGATGTTCGAGTCGCGCTACGTGACGGTCAAGGTTGGGCAATCTCCCGCCATTATGTTCAAGGGCATGGAGAACTCGATCCTCGGCATCATCGTAGCGCACGGCGAAGGCCGGCTCTACTGCCACGACCAAAGCGTGCTGGACTGGATCCGCACGAACAACCTGGTCCCGATGACCTATGTCGGGCCAGACGGCGAGGCCACTATGGATTATCCGTTCAACCCGAACGGAAGCCCCTACGGCATCGCCGGTCTCTGCACGCCGGATGGTCGCCACGTCATCACCATGCCGCACATCGAGCGGCTCTGGCAGCTCTGGCAGCTGCCCTGGATGCCCGATAGCTGGAAACGACTCAAGGCCAGCCCCTGGCTGACCGCCATCCAGAACATGTACACCTGGTGCATGGAGCACCCGAGATAGCCCAGAAGGAGGGAAAACAGAACAAAAAACGCCTCCCGTGTTGCATGCGGGAGGCGTTGAAGTTTATATAGGAATATATTAAATGGTTGATTAAATACTATGGTCGGGGTGCGCGGATTTGAACCGCGGGCCTCATCGTCCCGAACGATGCGCGCTACCAGGCTGCGCTACACCCCGAAATCCGCCAACTGGCGGAGACTCAAAAATTAAAATTCAAAAATCAAAATGTATTAAGACAGCCTTTAATATACCTGAAAATTGTGCTAAAATCCAGGCTGTAATTATTCATCCGTCCGCGTAGACCCAAGCCAAAGAGCCAAAGGCTACCCGTTGGGTCTCAGTGGATACCTGTCCGCCAGTAGCAAGCCCCCATAGCTCAGTAGATAGAGCAGTCCCGTCCTAAGGGAAAGGTCGTAGGTGCAAATCCTACTGGGGGTACCATTAATAATTCAAAACTCAAAAATCAAAAATATCTGGGTTATTCCTTTGGTTATTTGTTATTAGATTTTAGTTATTAGTTAAATTTCATGCCCAAAAAGATTGATTTTAAAAAGACAAAGACATTGATAAACCGATCGTTGTATGCGCTCATCGGCATAATCATCGGGATGTTGATTATTCTTCAATCCAAAGTTCTGCCAACCCGGGTGACAAATTCTGTTGCGCCGTATTTGAGCCTTAAAGATACCAAAGATCTTCTTTATTCCGAACAGGCTAATCTCAAAAATGAGGTTGCCGACCTACAAGGCAAAGTTAACAATTTATCAAGCAATCTTGCAGAAAGCTCTCTTGCTCCACAAGAGACATTAGTTTTAAATCAAAAACGAGAACAAGCGGGGTTGACCAAACTCAATGGGCCAGGAATCATTATTACCCTTGATGATTCTACGACGGGGCCAGTTTCGGATGATTCAATAGTGCATGCCGCCGATTTGCGCGATATTATAAATCTTCTTTGGGGATCAACAGCAGAAGGGATTTCTGTAAATGGGGAAAGAGTTGTTTCTTCTACTTCAATTGATTGCATTGTAAATACCATTCTTATTAACGATGCAAAAATTTCCAATCCATTCAAAATCGAAGTCATCGGAGACCAAGGCATAATGTATGATCGCTTGCAGGACCAGAATATTTTAGCTGACCTGCACAAGAGAGTAAAAAATTTCGGGTTGAAGTTTTACGTTGAGAAAAATACCAATATCATTCTGCCGGCTTTTTCAGGAACGCTGCCCGGCATGGCATCGTAAGGATAGAATGTTCAAACGCTCCGATTACATCATTATTAGCGCAATTTGTTTCCTTCTGGGTTTTGGAATTATTACTCAGTATTTTGCCAGTAAAAAAGTTAATGTGCTTACACAGCCCGAAACAAATGCCGTCATGGCGTTAGAGATAGAACAAGTTGCGAAAAATAATGCGTCATTGAAATCTCAAATCAACGAACTTACCAACAATTACAATAATTATCTAAAGACATCTGACGATAAATCGGAAACTAAGAAAAAATTGTTGGGCGAGTCTAAATTATTGGAAGAAATTGTCGGCATTTCGCCATCAGTCGGCCAGGGAGTGATGATCGCGATTACAGGAGAATTAACGACGGCAAATTTTGTAGATCTTATCGATGCCCTTAAAAACATCGGCGCAACTGCGATCAGTATAAATGGGCACAGGATTGGTACAAATACGTTTATCTCCGCCTCCAATTATTCTTCTCCGGTTACAATACTTGCCCTTGGAAACTCCAGCGTTTTAGAATCGGCCTTAAATAGAAAAGGGGGAATAGTCGAGCAGATATCCGGAAAAAATGTTAAAATAAGCGTGGATAAGAAGGATAATATTACTATTCCGGCTGGGGGGCAAATAGAATTTAAGCATGGGAAAGTAATTAATTAATTTTTAGGAAGTCCGCATCTTTTGCTAAAAATAATTATGAAAGGCGGGTAGATGAAGCCAGCTAAAGTAGAAGTTGATATCGATATCTGGGCCATAGTTAAAATAGCTTTGGCAATACTGGCCATATATCTTCTGTATCTAATCAAAGATATTATTGCCTTGATTTTTGTTGTTTTACTTCTTTACGCCATTTTTGCACCGGTAGTAAATAGGTGGGCCAAAAAAATCCGCAGGATTCCTGCAGTCATCGCAATGCTTCTAATCATTGTTGCAATTATTTCGGCTATTATTTATTTGATAATTCCGCCACTTGTTTCTGAAACCTCACAATTCGCTTTTCATCTACCGGCGAATCTAGGCAAATACTCGTATCTTAAACAATACGCGCCAATTATCCAAAACAACCTAGACGCAATTACACGGGGAGTTGGCGGGTTGTCTTCCGGCTTTGTATCGCTTACCGCAAGCATTTTTGGCGGTGTTGTTACTTTTATTACCGCAATAGTGCTTTTTGTCTATTTGCTTCTGGATGCTCATGCCCCAAGAAAATTAGCGCTCTATCTGATTCCTTCTGAATATCGCGATCGGATTATTGCTGTTATCAGAAAAGTTTCGGACAAGGTCGGCGCATGGTTTCGCGGCCAGTTGCTCCTTGGCTTGATTGTCGGCCTTATGGATTTGATCGGGCTTCTTATAATTGGTGTTCCATATGCCTTAACACTAGCCGTAATTGCAGCGGTTTTAGAAATAGTTCCACTTATCGGACCAATAATTGCCGGGATAATTGCTGCACTTGTTGCGCTCACCGTTTCTCCAATAATGGCACTTATTGTTGTAGCATTGTTTATTCTTGTTCAGCAGCTTGAAAACAATATTCTGGTGCCGAACATCATGAAAAAGGCTGTCGGCTTGTCTCCGGTTATTATTATCATTGCTATTTTGATTGGCGCGCGTCTTCTGGGCATAGCCGGGGCGATGCTTGCCGTACCAATTTCAGCATCGATAGCTGTTATTGTCGCCGAATGGCCAACCATTAAAAAAACTCTCGAAACCGATGCCGGCAAAAACTGAAAAGACAAAAAAAATTGAGATCTATAATAAGAAAGCCCGGTTCGACTATGCAATTGATGAGTCGTTTGAAGCCGGGGTTGTTCTTTTCGGGAACGAAATTAAGGCCGCAAGGTCTGGACGTGCCAATATCTCAGGTGCGCATGTCCGCATAATGCATGGTGAAGTATACCTGATAAATTCGATAATTGGTGACGAGGAAGATAAATCGCGATCGCGAAAATTACTCTTGAAAAAAACTGAAATCGAGCGTTTAGCAGGAAAAACCGAAGAAAAAGGGCTGACGCTTGTTCCTCTGAAAATGTATTTTACAAGGGGGAAACTGAAGCTTGAAGTCGGCCTAGGCCGCGGCAAGAAAAAATTCGACAAAAGAGAAACGATCAAAAAACGGGAGCAGGAGAGGCAGATAGAGTCAGATTTTTTGCGTAAAGGCAAAAAATAGCCAGTATCAAGAATTAGGTATTATGCTAAATAAAATCGCTTGATTCGTACCTCATGATACTTGATACATAAGTCGTAATAATTAAGTCTGCATGCGAATATTTTATCCACACTTGACACCCACCATTCGTTCGGAATATTATATATACAACATGAAAATAACAAGGGTTTGTGTTTGTGTTGACAAACGCAACTTGTTGTGCTAGTCTTTATTGGTAAATCACATTCAATCAAATAAATCGAGCAATTTAATGCTACGAAATCTCGTCTCTTAGATCTTTTTTCATTTCAAATCCCCTGAACCGGGGACAGGATTTTCGTGTTTTTTCATCGTTCGAATTGAAGGAGAGTGTCTATGGTAACCAAATTCAAAGTAGGAAGCAGGGTCAAACCTCGCCAAGAACAAACATTTGAACAGCTTCCAAATCTTATTGAAGTCCAAACGAAATCCTATGACTGGTTTTTCAAAGAAGGGCTTCGTGAACTCCTAGACGAAATTTCGCCCTGCGATGATTTTACCGGAGAAATGTACTCTCTTACCTTTGGCGATTATTATCTTGAAAAATCAAAGGTAGACGAACGCACTGCTCGAGAAAAAAATTTAACCTATAAAGCACCTCTGCGTGTCAAGGCAACCCTTCTAAACAAGAAAACCGAAGAAATCAAAGAAGGCGAAATTTTCCTTGGTGATTTTCCTCTTATGACCCGCCGCGGCACCTTTATCATAAATGGTGTCGAACGTGTCGTCGTATCTCAAATTGTCCGTTCGTATGGTGTTCTCTTTACTTCTGAAAATTCTGGCGCACGAAATCTGTTCGGCGCAAAGGTTATTCCTTCCCGTGGAGCCTGGCTTGAGATTGAAACCAGCCCGAAGGATATCATCACCGTAAAAATTGACCGCAAAAGAAGAATTCCTATTACAAGCCTGCTTCGAGCTCTTGGAATTACAACAGACCAACAGATCAAGGACTTGTTTGCTGATGTAGATGACGATGAAAATCATAAATATATCGAATCAACTCTTCTTAAAGATCCGGCCAAAAATTATGAAGAAGGCCTGGTTGAGACTTACAAAAGAATTCGCCCTGGTGATCTTGCCACTCCTGAGTCGGCCAAAGTTTTCATCGAAACAATGTTTTTCAATTCGAAAAGATATGATCTTGGCAGGGTTGGCCGATACAAAATGAATCGTAGGTTAAATCTTGATATTAAAAACATTCCTGAAAACCGCGTATTTCGAGTCGAAGACCTGATCGAAATCATTAAAGAAATAATCCGCCTAAACAATACTCCGGAAGCAAAAGAAGACGACACGGATAACCTAAAAAACAGAAGAATCCGCGCTGTCGGCGAGCTAGTACAGAGCCGTGTTCGAGTCGGGCTTTTGCGCGTCGAACGCATCATCAAAGACAGAATGTCCGTTCTCGAAGCTGAAGAAATTACTCCCGGATCGCTTGTAAATGCCCGCCCAATTGCCGCTTCTCTGCAAGAATTCTTTGCCAGCTCGCAGCTTTCTCAGTTTATGAATCAAACAAATCCGCTTTCCGAGCTCGAACATAAACGAACGCTTTCGGCTACCGGTCCTGGCGGACTTTCCCGCGAACGCGCTGGATTTGAAGTTCGTGACGTTCATACTTCGCACTATGGTAGAATCTGCCCGATCGAATCTCCTGAAGGACCGAATATTGGCCTTGTCTCCTATATGGCATCCTATGCCAAGGTAAATGAATACGGATTTTTGGAAACGCCATACAGAAAGGTAGTAGTCGAGGGTAAAAAAGTAAAAGTAACAGACGAAATCGAATATCTTGATGCGTCCGAAGAGTCGAAACACTTGATTGCGCCGGCTTCGATCGAACTTGATGAAAATAGCTATATTAAGGGCGACCGCGTAGTTGTACGTGAAAATGGTGAGCCGGAAATTGCCGATGCCAAAAAGGTTCAGTACATGGACGTATCGCCGAAACAGATCGTTTCTATCTCCACGGCCCTTATTCCGTTTGTTGAACATGATGACGCAGCAAGATCCATGATGGGATCGAACATGCAACGCCAGGCTGTTCCCCTGATCAAGCCTGATTCTCCTATCGTTGGTACCGGCATGGAAGAGGCCGCTGCCAAGGACTCCGGCCAGATTTTGCTTGCTGAGGAAGATGGTGAAGCAACGCATGTTTCTTCTCACCTGATTCGAATCAAAAATAAAGACGGCGAAGAGCTTGATTATGAGCTTGAGAAGTTTTTAAGATCAAATCAAGGTACAGCTATAAACCAAAAACCGATTGTTAAGGTCGGTGACAAGGTTAAAAAGGGTCAAATTATCGCTGATTCTTCAGCAACGCAAAATGGCGAATTGGCTCTCGGGCAGAATCTTTTGGTTGCTTTCATGTCATGGGGTGGTGGTAACTACGAAGATGCTATTATTATCTCTGAAAGATTGGTTCGCGATCATGAACTTTCAAGTGTTCATATTGAAAAATATTCTATCGAAGTCCGCGATACTAAACTTGGTCCTGAGCTTCTAACCCGCGATATTCCAAATGTTTCTGAAGAAGCACTTTCAAATCTTGATGAGCTTGGAATTGTTCGCCTTGGCGCAGAAGTCGGCCCTGGCGATATCCTTGTTGGTAAAATCTCGCCAAAAGGTGAAACCGAGCTTTCGGCTGAAGAAAAGCTTCTTCGGGCCATTTTCGGTGAAAAAGCCAAAGACGTCCGGGATTCTTCGCTTCGCCTGCCTCACGGCGAGCGCGGCAAAATCGTCGGCGTAAAGGTATTTTCGAAAGAATCCGGCGACGAACTTCCATCTGGCGTATATCAGATGGTTGAAGTCTCTGTGGCTCAGCTTCGCAAGATTTCGATTGGAGACAAGCTGGCTGGACGCCATGGTAACAAAGGTGTTATCTCTACCATTCTTCCCGAAGAAGACATGCCATATCTTCCTGATGGACGCCCGGTTGACGTAATTTTGAACCCTCTTGGTGTAATTTCCCGTATGAATATTGGCCAGATTTTGGAAACCCACTTGGGCTGGGCCGCGATGGAAGGCGGATATAAGGTCGCTTCTCCTGCTTTTGAAGGTATTTCAAATGACGAAATCAGATCTAAACTCAAAGAGCAGAATTTACCGGAAAGCGGCAAAATTAAGCTCATCGATGGCAGAACCGGCCTTCCTTTTGATCGTGAATCTACCGTTGGAGTTATGTATATCTTGAAACTCCATCACCTTGTTGACGACAAGATGCACGCACGTTCTGTCGGTCCTTACTCGATGATTACCCAGCAGCCGCTCGGTGGTAAGGCACAATTCGGCGGACAGAGATTTGGTGAGATGGAAGTTTGGGCCCTTGAAGCTTATGGCGCTGCCCATATCTTGCAGGAAATGCTCACAATCAAATCCGATGATGTTATCGGCCGCTCCAAGGCTTACGAAGCTATCATTAAGGGCGAAAAGATTCAGAAACCAACCCTACCGGAAGCTTTCAACGTTATGGTCAAAGAACTTCAGAGCTTAGCGCTTCGTGTCGATCTTATCGCTGAGGAATCAGAAGTTTTGGAAGAAGAGAGTGAAGTTATTCGAGCCCCTCATGTTGAAGATTCCCACGTAGAAATAGAAAGCTCGGATGATTTTGAGGACGGAGAAGATGGTGATAGCGAAGAGCTTGATGAAAAGCTGACGGAGATTGCCGCAGAACAAACCAGCGAAGATGAAGATATAGTCTCAGAAGAAGTTAAAGAAGGATAATTGAATAACCAATTAGGCTAATTAGCCCGACCTGATTAATGAAAAACAGAGGATAATATGGCGAAAGAAAGAGTTGAAATAAAAGACCAGGTGAATGTTACCGACTTCGAAGCGGTAAAGATTTCCGTTGCTTCGCCGGATGACATTTTGACATGGTCTCATGGCGAGGTTCTAAAACCGGAAACCATCAATTACCGCACGCAAAAACCAGAACGCGACGGCTTATTCTGTGAACGGATTTTTGGGCCGACCAAAGACTGGGAGTGCTACTGCGGAAAGTACAAAAAGATTCGATACAAAGGCGTAGTCTGCGATAAGTGCGGCGTCGAAGTCACCCGTTCATCTGTACGCCGTATCCGAATGGGCCATATCGATCTTGCTGTTCCTGTAGCGCATATTTGGTATTCCCGCGGAACTTCGTCTGTTATCGCCTCGATCCTTGGTCTCTCTGTTAATGATCTTGAAAAAGTGATTTATTTTGCCTCCTTTATCGTGATGGATATAAATAGTGAAATTCAGGAAGAGAGTCTTGCCGCACTTGAAGAGGAATATCAGGAATATTTGAACAAGATAAAAAAGTCTGATCCTACCAAATCCGAAGCATCCAAGGAAATCGAGCGCCAAAAAATCGATGCCGCTTACAAGCAAGCAAAAAGCGATTTGACCGGAATCAAGGCTGGCACTATTATCTCAGAAGAAAAATACAACGATCTCACCATCAAATATGGGCAAGTAGTCTCTGTAAATATCGGTGCTGAAGCAGTTTCCGAGCTTTTAAAGCGCGTTGATCTCGGTGCTGAGATTCAAAACACTCGTGCAGCCCTTGCCAAAGACAACGGCACAAATAGAAGAAAACTTCTTAAAACTCTCCGAATTTTAAACAATCTTAAGTCCGCTGATATCAGGCCAGAATGGCTTGTCCTTTCTCGCATTCCTGTTATTCCGCCGGATCTTCGACCGATGGTTCAGCTCGATGGTGGCCGATTTGCCGCATCAGACCTAAACGACCTATATCGCCGAGTATTGAACAGAAACAATCGCTTAAAAAGATTAATTTCACAGGGTGCGCCTGAAGTTATTTGCCGCAACGAGAAACGAATGCTTCAGGAGGCAGTGGATGCCTTAATCGACAACTCCGCCAGAAAAGGCAAAATCGCTTCATCTGCCGGCGGCAAGAGAAAACTTCGATCGCTTTCCGATATGATCCGTGGTAAACAAGGACGATTCAGACAGAACCTTCTTGGTAAACGTGTTGACTATTCTGGTAGGTCTGTTATCGTTGTCGGCCCGAATTTGAAGCTAAACCAGTGCGGTATTCCGAAGGTTATGGCTCTTGAACTATTTAAGCCGTTCGTAATCGGCCGCCTTATCAAAGACGGGTATGTTCACAATGTGAAAAATGCTACCAGGCTCATAGACCAAGGCGAATCTTTTGTTTGGGATATTTTGGAAGAAATCACCCGCGATCATCATGTGATGCTCAATCGCGCACCGACTCTTCACAGGCTTGGTATTCAAGCTTTTCAGCCGGTTTTGATCGAGGGTAAAGCTATTCAGGTTCACCCGCTCGTGTGTTCTGCCTTTAATGCAGACTTTGATGGTGACCAGATGGCTGTTCATGTTCCTCTTTCAGAACAGGCGGAAATGGAAGCCGGAGAAATCATGCTTTCAGCCCACAACCTTTTAAAGCCTGCTTCCGGTGATCCGATCGTTACTCCGAAGCTTGATATAATCCTTGGCCTATATTATTTGTCTATGCTCGAAGCTGAAGACAAAGCCGTGACCAAGGCATATTCAAATGCAGACGAAGCTGTAAGCGCATACGAAGCTGAAAAACTTGGGCTTCGTGAACTCGTGAAGGTCAGGGTAAATGGCGAAGTGCTCGAAACAACTGCTGGGCGAATCATTCTAAATGAAAATTTGCCTGAAGGGCATCCATTTGAAAACGCAGTCTTTGATGAAAAGAAAATCAAATCTGTTGTCTCAAGTGTTTACCACACATATGGAAAGGCTGAAACAGCCAAGCTTGTAGATAATTTCAAGGCTCTTGGATTCAAGTTTGCTGGCCAATCCGGCATTACATTTGCCGTGGAAGACATTGTTGTTTCTGAAAAGAAAAAGGATGTCATAAAGGCAGCCCAAGAAAAGCTGAACAAGATCGATACCCAATTCATGTCAGGATTTTTAACCAACGATGAGCGATATGCAAAGACAGTTGAGATTTGGATGGATGCATCAAGCGAGGTTGAAAAGACTATGGTAGATGCGTTTGACAAAGATAACAACCTCTTCATATTCATGAAATCCGGGGCTCGCGGTAATGTTTCCCAGCTCAATCAGATTGCTGGTATGAAGGGCCTCGTAGCCGATCCTACCGGTAATATCATCGAGCTTCCGATCATCTCGAACTTCAAAGAAGGCTTGTCGGTGTTTGAATACTTCGTATCAACCCACGGATCCAGAAAAGGTCGTGCTGACACTGCTCTTAGAACATCTGAAGCGGGATATCTTACCCGAAGACTGGTTGATGTTTCTCAGGATACCGTTATCACTATGCAAGATTGCGGGACAGATCAGAGCCGCCAGATGAATAAGTCGTTTTACGAAGCTGAGGGTGGCACCTGGAATGCCTACATCCGTGGACGAGTGCTCGCAGAAGATGCAGCCGGAATCAAAGCCGGTGCTATGCTTACCGAAGATGACATACAGAAAATCGAAGCCGCCGGAATTGACTCTATCAAAATTCGTTCGCTTCTTGGTTGCCAGACTGAGCGTGGCGTGTGCCAACACTGCTATGGGCAAGATCCTGCTACCGGTCAGCTCGTAAATACCGGTGCAACTGTTGGTATCGTTGCCGCACAAGCTATTGGTGAGCCGGGAACCCAGCTTACTATGCGTACCTTCCACACAGGTGGTGCTGCTGGTGAAGACATTACTTCCGGTTTGCCTCGAGTTGAAGAATTATTTGAAGCCAGATCACCGAAGAGCCCGGCAATTATTTCTGAAATCGATGGTAAGGTTACAATTGAAAAGAACAAAAACGAGACTGAATTGATCGTTATGGGAATTGCCGACAAATCTGAATCTCATGTTTTGCCTGCAGAGTACAAATGGATTGTGAAAAATGGCGATAAGATCAAGGCCAAAGAAATTATTGCTGAGGCGCAGGATCAGAAGCCGCTTCGCGCAAATATCGCCGGTGAAATCAAAATTTCAGGTGATAAAGGAATTATTTCCGGGCGCGGTAAGGTCATGCGCGAGTATCCAACTTCAACAATTTCACTGCTTCGCGTCAAAGACGGCGCCGATGTGAAAAAGGGTGATGCCCTTACCGAAGGCCATTTCGATCTTACTTCATCGCTCAAGCTAAAAGGTTTGGAAGAGACCCAAAATTATATTATCGATGATGTTCAGAAAATTTATGAATCGCAAGGCCAGCACATCAATGACAAGCACTTGGAAGTAATTGTTCGCCAGATGTGCTCAAAAGCGAGAATTATCTCTTCTGATAATGAGACCGAATTCCTTCCTGGTCAGGTCGTCGACTCGCAAGAGCTTGGCCGTGAAAACACAAGAAGAAAGAAAGAGGGTGCCAAGCTTATCGAATTTGAGCCTATCATTATGGGTATGAGCCGAGTCGCCCTAAAGACCAAGAGCTTCCTGTCTGCTGCATCATTTATGGAAACAACTTCTGTGTTAATCGACGCTGCGATTTCCGGCAAAACCGATAATTTGAATGGCCTTAAGGAAAATGTCATCATCGGTAAACTCATTCCGGCTGGTACCGGCTTGAAGGGCCAATCGCTGGGTGAACTTGCCAAGGCGGCTGCAGAATAGCTTTGACAATCGGGTGAAATTTTGATATCGTATTTACGTTCACAAAAATTGATCACAGAAGTTTCTGGAAATTTTCTGTGTGAATCTGTGTGAATATTCAGTGAGATAATTTCAATTTAGGAATTTTAGATGCCAACAATCAACCAATTAGTAAGAAAAGGCCGAACAAGGGCCAAGAACAAAGTTAAGACAACTGCGCTTAAGAACACTTTTAACTATCTTAAGAATAAGCCGGTTGCCATGCCGAAAGGCTGCCCCCTAAAGCGCGGCGTTTGTGTGAAGGTTGGCACCATGACCCCGAAAAAGCCTAACTCCGCTTTGCGTAAATTTGCCCGTGTCAGACTTACAAACGGCATGGAAGTAAACGCATATATCCCTGGCGAAGGCCACAATCTACAGGAACACTCTGTGGTTATGATTCGCGGCGGACGCGTGAAGGACCTTCCTGGTATGCGATATCACATTATCCGTGGAAAGCTCGACCTTGAAGGTGTCAAAGACCGCAAACAAGCCCGAAGCAAATACGGGGTAAAGCTTGTCAAAGCCAGCTAAAAACCAAAGGAAATTATTCAGTTAGTTATTAGTTATTACATTTAAGTTATTAGATAGAAAAATATGTCACGAGGAAATACAAAAGCTAAGAAGCAGCCAATACAGCCCGATGCAAAATACGGCAGCATTTTGATGTCAAAATTCATCAATTACGTCATGCTAAATGGCAAGAAAACTGTTGCTGAGCGAATCGTCTACGAAGCATTTGATACCGCTTCTGTCGAGCTTAAGTCTGAGCCGATGGAAGTATTCGATCTGATGATCAAAAACGTCGGTCCGATTGTAGAGGTTAAGGGAAAGCGAATCGGCGGTGCCAACTATCAGGTGCCAGTCGAGGTCAACAAAGACCGCAAAAATACACTTGCCATGCGCTGGATTCTAGCCGCTGCCAATAAGAAAAAGGGCCAAAAACTTGCACTCAAACTTTCAGATGAAATAATTCAGGCCTGCAAGAATGAAGGCGCAGCCGTGAAAAAACGCGAAGAAACTCATAAGATGGCGGAAGCCAACAAGGCGTTTGCCCACTTCGCAAGATTCTAAATAAAATCGAAACTCATAAAGAAAAAAGAACCTTGAAGGCTCTTTTTTCTTTATTTAAAAGCCAAAAGCGGACACTTGGTCCGCTCTTCGGCTCTCCACCTCCACTCTCATTTACTCCCCAGACAGGTCTTTCAGGTGGTAAATCCTGTCCGACAGCGACGGGTGCGTCGCCATCATGTCCTCGGGATTGGGGTCTGCAGTGCAAAGGAACCCTACGGCGGCTGCCGCAACATCAGACCCAATCGAGGGGTAACCGGTGACTTTGCGCAAGGCGCTGATCAGAGGCTCCCCCGATCCCATGATCCGGGCCGAGGTAGTATCCGCAACATACTCTCGCTGTCGCGAGACAAACGCCTGCAGAACGCTACCCAGTAGGCGGCCGAAAATGTACATCACGCCACCCACGACCAGGAAGACCAGGATCGCGATCCCTCCGCTAGAGCTTTCTGATGAGGAGCTTCGCCTACCGCCAGTCCATGGGGCGACCCGCATAAGAAGCCAGCCGGTCAAGGCCATAACCATGACCGATGCGGCCATCGCGGTAGAAATCAGGATGTCCTTGTTGAGGATGTGCCCGACCTCGTGTGCCATCACGGCCTGCAGCTCTTCGTCGCTTAGACTGTGTACGGCGCCTTGCGTTGCTCCAACGGCCGACATGAACGGGATTCCCCAGCCGAAGCTGATGGCGTTCATGCCTAAGTCTGGAAGCAGATAGACGCGCGGCTTGATCATCATACTGCCGCTTACCGCCATTACGGCGTTCCAGAGCTTGCGCTCCGAGCCCAAGGCTAGCGGCTCCTTGACTCGGCTGGCGCCAGTGGCTAGAACGACGATCGGCTCGTTGAAGACGAGCATCACCCCGGCCAAACCCCCGGCGATCCAGAGGCCCAGATCGAAGTAGTGCAGATACTCTGGTGCCCAAGTCTTCACCGCCATGTAGCACCCGAACCAGAACCCGGCCATCACCGCAAGCGCGATGATGAACGTGATCCAGCTTCCGACCCAACTCACCAACGACTTCAGAAGGCTAACGCCTCGCATTATCCGATTCCCCCTTAGAAGGTATGTGAAAGGTATGTGGTTCGAAGTCGATGTTCAACATAACATTATTAGCCTCCTTCGTCAAGGTTATTAGCCATCGAATTTGGCTATGTGAAACTTTACGGATTAAATGATTGCCAAGTTGGCGATTAAAAGCCAAAAGCGGACACTTGGTCCGCTCTTCAGCTCTTCCACCTCCTATTCTTTGCACCCGGTGACAATCGTCCGGGGCGTCTGGCTGCCCACGGCGTCGAACGAGACGAACGCGGGCTTGATCCCGTGCTTGGCCAGCTCCTCGATGATGCCGCGCTCGGTGATCAGCGTTCGCGTGAACTTCACCGAGTAGCAGACAAACAGCCGTCCGCCTGGTGCAAGCACGCGGCACATCTCGTTGAGTGCGCGTCTCCACCCCTTGATCCAGTGCAGGGCATCGTTGCAGAACACGTGTTCGAAGGACGCATCTGCAAACGGAAGCCGGAGCGCAGTCCCGAGGACCAGTGGGTGAGATGCCTGTGCGCGCTCGAAGACTTCTCTTGCGCGGCCAAGTATTTCGGGCATCTGGTCGACTCCCACCACCTGGCCGCGAAGGTATCCCTCACGGACCAGGAAAGCGGTGTAGGGACAAACTCCGCATCCCACATCGAGAAACGACGCGGGACTCCTGAGCTGCTCCAGGAGGTTGTCCATGATCCAGGCGTGGTCCTCGACGGTCATGAGCACCCCATAGTTGTCACCGACTGCTGCCATCACCCTCGGCAGCTCCTTGTCCGATACCGTGAAGATGCCATGGGGGCCATAGCGCGCAAAGACCCGGCTGATCTCCGATGCGTCCTTGATCTCACGAAGCCGGGGATACTTTGCCATCGCCTTCTCTGGATTGTATCGGAGCATGCGCAAGATCACGTCCGCCGATTCATACGGCGCCTCCACAACTTTGTGGAGAAAGGGCGGCCACCTCTTCGAAAGTCTTTGGGCGGTCTTGTTCATCTGTCTTCTTCCTCCTTCAGTGTGTGGTGTGCAGACAACGATAAACGATAGCACATTCCCGCGAATTTGTCCATGATCAAAATATAATCATCAACAAAGATCCATTATATAATTTCGTTCATCTTCGATAAATTGTATTAAGGTTATCGTCGAAATATGAACGATCGTTCAATATTCGACGGCATACATTGGCGATTTTTGGAGTATACTTGAGTTATGTATATGACGCCTAGAAATTCGCAGATATTAATGAAAGGATGCATTGAAACTGCGTTAAATTTGATCATTGAATTTGTAAAAAAGCATCAACGATCAATGAAACAAACAGAAATGCTTGATTATTTTAATGTTCGCTTTGGTGCTTCCGGTATTTCGAGGCGGCAGATTTCGAGCGTGATTTATAGCCTTAAGAGAAATAATTATGTTGAGATTGATAATGGCGATTCGGTGAAATTTACTAATAAAGCAAAGATTAAAATGATCGACAAATTAGTATTGGACCAGAAAGACCATAAACGCCGGCTCGTTTCGTTCGATATTCCAGAGACTAAAAAAAGACAAAGAAATGCATTTCGAAGATCGATAAAACAAATGGGCTTTCGGCAAATTCAGAAAAGTCTCTGGGTCTGCGATCGGAATATCGGTGATATGGTGGAAATGCTGTCCAAAGAATATCGAGTTGAGGAATATGTGGCTTACTTTGTAGTTGAATCGTCAAATATCGAAAATTACATCGCAAAAATTCTATCCAAAAATCCCGGTCACAAACCAGTAGAGCGAGAATCCGTTAATGATAAAATCCAATCGTCGAAATATAAACGATCGTCGATAAATCGACGATAACGGAATTCAAAATAATGAAGATATATAAAATCAAAATCTACTGCGCAAATTGCAATGCCGAGCTTTATTACTATCAAAAAGATAAGCCCGGCCATCTCGTAAAATGTTATAAAGATCGGATTATCGAAGATTATACGAATGGTGACTTAAAGTGTCCCAAATGTGGCGGGCTTTTTGCTCGTGAGGCAACATATCACACAAGGAAAGCGAACAAAATAATTCAAGGCAAAGTCTATCACAAAGGCCATTGCTAAGAATTTTTAATTAAAAAACAAGAAGGCCCCGACTTTTGCCGGCGCCTTTCTTGGTTCTGCGAGGATTGGGCTATTGCCCGTGGTCGCGAGTGGTTGGAGGTAGGCTCAGAAAGTCTACTCCGGGTGCTTCGTGGTCTAGCCATCCCATGTCTGGGCCGAGCGTTCCCGAATGGTCAATCGCTTGCGGGAGGGGATGTGCCGGCAATCCACAGCGCTTTTCCATCGAGGACTTGCTGCCCTTTCCGGGATTGCTTCGGCCACCTCTTTTGCCTCGAGGATGTTTTGGCATGATTCTCAGCTCCAGTGCAGTGGTTTAGGCAACTTGCAGCAATATTAACTTAAGAAATACACCTAGGTCAACAATCCGCATATCCTTGTATTGTCTTTGGTCGTCGAAATATGAACGATCGTCGATAAATCGACGATAGGTTTTGTTGAATTGTTTTCGGGGCGAGTTGTTTGCAGGGTTGGATAGATGTATTAAATGCTATTTAATTCTCCATTGATTTGGGGTAAAATATTGATGCTGTCGATAACACAGCAATTGCCTAAACCCGCAAGGGCATGGCAAAAAATACACATCAGCAATAAAGACGGTCTTCTGTCTGGTATGCTGATGTGTCTACGGCCGAAAGGTTGTAGGGCACCCGCAAGGGTGCCGCCAGCGGGAGACCCTTTTTATTTTGCTAATTTTTGGAAGGAGTGCGATGGATGGAGGGACAGGTTCAGTCAAAGTAGTCTGCAGTGACTGCGGCAAGGTTGTTCTCGAGATGAGTAAGGTAGGGGAGTGCAAAAATCACTTTTGCCATGTGTCGAATATATTAGCGCCAAATAAATATCTAAGTTCGCCCCCTCCCGATTTTCTGCAATGCGACTGCAAAAACGTCCTCGGAATCCTTGCCGAAGATAAAAACAATCTCCCAGCCTACTTCTTGATAAACGGGAGATATAAATTGGAATATTGATCACCAAAGCTTGAAAAACATCATACCAGAGCGTAGTGTTAAGGTAGAAATAATTAATTGTGGACTCAATAATGGCAAAGAAACAAGTGGTTGTGATGCATGGCGGGGATTCGTTCAAAACGTACGAAGACTATCTGAACTCGCTAAAAACCTGGGAAGTAAGACCAGAGAAGTTTAAAACCAGGTATGACTGGAAAATTTCACTTCAGTCCGTACTCGGCGATGATTTTGAGGTTTTCAACCCCCAAATGCCAAACAAATATGATGCGAAATATAAGGAGTGGAAAATCTGGTTTGAGCGCATGTTTCCGTTCCTAAACGACGACGTGGTTCTAATAGGCCACTCTCTTGGCGGCATGTTCCTCGCCAAATACCTGGCTGAGAATGACTTTCCGAAGAAGATCAAATCACTTCATCTGGTAGCTCCACCGCATAATAACACTGCAGATTGTGAAGATTTCAGGCTTCCAGACTCGCTTTCCAATATCGAAAAACAGGCGAAAAATATCTTCTTGTATCAAAGCAAAGACGACCCGATAGTGCCGTATTCGGAGCTTGCGGTATTTGAAAAGCAGCTGCCAAGTGCCAAATCCCAGGTCTTCGAAGACCGCGGGCACTTCAATCAAGATGAATTTCCAGAATTAATTGGAGATATAAAATCCCATGCCAAATGTTGAAATTGAACTAAAGTACAAAATTGACGATCCTGATGCAGTTATCAAAAAGTTGGATCAAATAGACGCAAAATATGTCAAAGAGTTTCGCTGCATCGACACGTATTTTCTCGTTCCGGACAACGCCGAGGGACGCAAATATCTTAGAGTCAGGGAAAAAGGAGACAAAAAGGAACTCGCTTATCACTTCGTTCCGTCATATGCTCGGACCGATGAATGGGAAATGTCTATTGATGATGCCAAAATGGCAAAAGAAATATTACAAAAAATCGGCCATGATATAGATGTCGTTGTGGATAAAAAGCGCAGAGTTTATATCTATGGTGATTCGGAAATCGTGATTGACGAAGTAGTAGATCTCGGCAACTTTATAGAAATTGAATCACCAAGTATTTCAGAGGTTGAGAAGATTGAAAAGCTATTTGGCTTCAAAAAATCCGATCGCCTCGATAAATGCGGCTATCCCGATATGATCCGAGAACGTCTTATAAACAAATGACAGAATTTAGGTGGGATTCAATGGATTATAAAAAATTTTTAGGTAGAGAGTACAATGTCACAATAGATCGGCCGCTCGGCTCGGCTCATCCTAAATACCCCGACCACATTTACCCGATTAATTATGGCTATATCGAAGGGATAAAAGCCGGCGACGGCGACGATATTGATGTCTTTGTTCTTGGTGAAGACAAGCCGGTTGAATCAGTACAGGTGAAAATCATCGCTATTATCCACCGCACAGATGACAATGAAGACAAATTGGTTGGTGCCGCCAACGACGGGGACTATTTCGACGAAGAAATCGAAAAAGCCGTAGAGTTCCAAGAAAAATATTTCAAACACGAACTGATCCGGTAGAGCTATCGTCGAAAAATCAGACTTAGGACAAGTTTATCTTACTAAGATTTATTATAGAATATTTGGGACAAAGTACTTATGCAAAACACTAATGAGCAGTTGACCAGAATCAACAAAAAATTTCGTGAAATTAAGAAGTGGTGGAAGAAATATTTTTTATTAGACTTTTTTGATTCGATGAATTTTTTACTATTTATTATTGGGTCAGGGCTACTTATATATTGTTTTGCGATGGGCAATGTTAGTTTGACAGACTATATCTCTGCCCAAATTTTGTTTCTAACTTTTATCGCTATTCTGCAGTACACAAAAGAAACATATTGGCTTAAACAAATTCAGCAGAAACAGCTACAGCACGAGAGAAAACTACTAGACCGGGATGAAAGGAACAGTAGATTGTCAAATACTCTCGTCTTGATTAAGGACTTTAATAATAATGTTAAAGTTGATTTGATAACAGCGACGAACCCCGAGTATGCTAAAAAAATTGAACAAGCGAATCTTTCTAGTGAAGAGCTAAAAAATATTATAATTTACGGGAGAACAAGTCTTGAACATGAAAAAAATTTTACGCCACTTGACAATGTTTTGTCTTTTTTTGAAATTTCCGGAGCGGAGCTTCGGGAAAACTTAATAGATTTTAATCTATATTATAGTCACTTCAAGATTCTTTTCCCAAGGGTGTATGGTAATCAGACGATTACAAACGTAATTCAAAATCTTTTGAAAGAAGACCAGGATTCGTTTAGTCAACTACTATTTTTGAAATCCGAATTTGAAAAAGAACTAAACCATGAAGGCAATATCAAAGTCTAATTATTTTGTTATTTGCTGGTTTTTTTGAATTTTAGACATTGCCGACTATGACCATGAGAGTTTGACAATTATAGAATAAAAGTGCTACAATTGACTAGCAATGAGGGGAATTTTTTATTTTGCATTTAAGATGATGAAACATTCACAGATCTATTTCACAGATAGACACAGATAAATTCATTTTTGGAGAGATTATGGGACGAGATTATCCACTAGAAAAAGTTAGAAACTTTGGCACTATTGCTCACATCGACGCCGGAAAAACCACTGTTACAGAGGGTATTTTGTACACCACGGGTCGAACTCACAAAATCGGCGAAGTTCACGAAGGTGAAGCTACCATGGACTGGATGGAGCAGGAGCGTGAGCGCGGCATTACTATTACATCCGCCGCTACCACCGCTTTTTGGAAGAACAATCGAATCAATATCATCGATACTCCGGGCCACGTGGACTTTACCGTAGAGGTAGAGCGCTCTTTGCGTGTTCTTGACGGGGCAGTCGTAATTTTCGATGGCAAAATGGGAGTCGAGCCGCAGTCCGAGACTGTATGGCGTCAGGCTGATAAATATACTGTTCCTCGAATGTGCTTTATCAATAAGATCAATCAGACAGGCGGTGATTTCTACCGCTCGCTTGACTCGATGCGCGAACGTCTTTCGCCGAATTGTTTCCCGATTCAGATCCCGATCGGTTTTGAGCAGTCTATTAACGGCGTTATCGATTTGGTCCGCATGAAGGGCTACACATACAAGGAATATCATGATAAAGAGCTAACACCCGGCGAAGTTCCAGCCGATCTCAAAGAGAAGGCTGAAAAGTATCGCCAAGAGCTTATCGAGAAAGTTGTCGAATTTGATGATGCGATGATGGAGAAATATTTGAACGGCGAGGAAATTTCCGAGTCCGAGCTTATCAATCTAATTCGCAAAGCGACTCTGACCGGTACTTTTTACCCGGTTCTTGGTGGCGATGGCCGTGGTTGTATCGTAATCTCACTTTTGGATGCTATCGTTGATTACCTACCCTCCCCTCTTGATGTTCCGCCAGCCAAGGCAATCGAGCCGAAATCCGGTGAGGAAATCGAGATCAAAGCCGATGATAACGAGCCATTTGCGGCACTAGCATTTAAAGTTGCTGCTGATCCGTTCGTTGGCAAATTGATCTTTTTCCGTGTTTACCGCGGCGTCCTTAAGAAGGGTTCATACATTTTAAATTCATCTACTGGTAGCAAAGAGCGCATCGGCCGAATCGTCCGCTTACATGCCAATCACCGCGAAGAGGTAGATGAGGTCTATGCCGGTGAAATCGCTGCCGCTGTCGGTTTATCAAACACCACAACTGGTGAAACTCTTTGCGATATGGAAAAGCCGGTGATTCTTGAGAAGATCACTTTCCCGGAGCCTGTTATCGAAGTGGCTATCGAGCCGAAAACCAAGGCTGACCAAGAGAAAATGGGCATCGCACTCGCGCGTTTGGCTGAAGAAGATCCGACTTTCCGCGTCTCATCCAATCAGGAAACCGGCCAGACTATCATCGCCGGTATGGGCGAGCTTCACCTTGAGATCCTTGTTGACCGCATGAAACGTGAATTTAAGGTAGAGGCCAACGTCGGCCAGCCGCAGGTTGCTTACCGCGAAACTTGCCGCAAAGAAGTCACCCAAGAAGGCAAATATATCCGCCAGACCGGTGGGCGCGGCCAATACGGACATGTTGTTATCAAGGTTATTCCACAGGAAGCCGGCAAAGGTTATGAGTTTATCAATAACATCGTTGGCGGCGCTATTCCTCGTGAATTCATCAATCCGATCAATGAAGGTATCGAAGAGGCAATGAGTAAGGGTGTGATCGCCGGATACCCGGTTGTTGACGTCGCAGTCGACCTTTTTGATGGTTCATTCCACGAAGTTGACTCGTCTGAGATGGCCTTTAAGATTGCCGGTTCGATGGCGTTCCAGGATGGTTTCAAGAAGGCTGATCCTGTGATCCTCGAGCCTATCATGAAGGTTGAAGTCCTTACCCCGGAAGATTTTATGGGCGATGTTATGGGCGACCTTAATTCGAAGCGCGGCCAGATTCTTGAGATGGGGGATAAGGGCAGCGTCAAATTTGTCCATGCGCTTGTGCCACTTGGCTCGATGTTCGGCTATACCACTTCGCTTCGCTCGATGACACAGGGTAGAGCTTCAAACACGATGGAATTTGAGAAATATGCCGAAGTTCCGCCGCATGTTGCACAGCAGATTATTGAGGGAAAAGCCAAGTAAATGTCAAATTACAAATGACAAATGACAATTGAAATGTCAAATTACAAATGTAAAATGACAAACAAAATGTCAAAATCCGAATGACGAATTACAAATAAAATATCAAATTTTGAACATTAAAAAATTTTGTTTGAAATTAGAAATTTGATATTTGAAATTAGCGAGAGCTTGCCTCTTGCGTAAAATGAGTTTTTAGGTTAATATAGCGATAGCGCAAAAAATGTTAATTAATAGATGAGGCAAGCTACTTGCCACATCAGGAGACAACAAAATGGCTGCAGAAAAGTTTGAAAGAACAAAGCCTCACGTCAATGTTGGTACCATTGGTCACGTCGACCATGGTAAAACAACCCTGACTGCGGCAATCTTGAAGGTTCAAGGCGACAAAGGAATGGCGCGCGTTGAAAAGTTTGAAGAAATTGACAATGCCCCAGAAGAGCGTGAGAGAGGTATTACTATCGCTACTCACCACTCTGAGTACGAAACAGCAAAACGCCACTACGCACACGTCGACTGCCCAGGCCACGCTGACTATGTCAAAAACATGATCACCGGTGCCGCACAGATGGATGGTGCGATCTTGGTTGTGTCCGCTGCTGATGGACCGATGCCGCAAACTCGCGAGCACATTCTTCTAGCCAACCAGGTTGGCGTTCCTGTAATCATCGTTTACATGAACAAGACCGACATGGTTGACGATCCCGAGCTTCTTGACCTTGTCGAGATGGAAATCCGCGAGCTTTTGACCAAATACGAATATGATGGCGACAATGCCAAAATCATCCGCGGTTCCGCTCTTAAGGCACTCGAGGGCAATGCAGATGCTGTCAAATCAATTGATGACCTTATGAATGCTCTTGATGAAGCTGTTCCAGAGCCAAAACGTGAAATCGACAAGCCATTTCTTATGCCTGTTGAAGACGTATTTTCGATCAAAGGCCGAGGCACTGTTGCCACAGGTAGAATTGACCGCGGTATTGTAAAGGTCAACGATGAAATCGAAATTGTCGGCATCAAAAAGACTACCAAAACAGTTGTTACCGGTGTTGAAATGTTCAAGAAGATGCTTGACCAAGGCCAAGCTGGTGATAATGTCGGTGTTCTTCTTCGAGGTATCGAGCGTGAAGATATTGAGCGCGGCCAGGTGCTTGCCAAGCCGGGCACAATCACTCCTCATACCGAGTTTGATGCTGAAATCTATGCATTGACCAAAGAGGAAGGTGGACGACACAGCCCATTCTTCAAAGGCTACAAACCACAATTCTACATCCGAACCACTGATGTTACCGGTGAAATCACCTTTGACAAAGAAATGGTTATGCCAGGCGATACTGTCAACGTTCAGGTCAAGCTTATCCAGCCGATCGCTATGGAAGAAGGACTTAAGTTTGCTATCCGTGAAGGTGGCAAGACCGTTGGTGCAGGTGTAGTTACCAAGATTACCAAATAAGGAAATTCGATCATGCCAACCCAAGCAAAAGAAGTAAAACAAAAGATCAGAATTAAGCTCAAGGCTTACGACAACAGGATTATCGATAAATCCGCAAGGCTGATTATCGAAACAGTTGTCAGATCAGGCGCAAGCGTCTGTGGGCCGGTACCGCTTCCAACCGAAGTTTCCAAGGTTACCGTTATCAAATCCCCGCACGTTCACAAGGATTCCCGCGAGCAATTTGAGATGAAAGTCCACAAAAGGCTTATCGACGTCTTGAATCCATCCGGAAAGACGATCGACAACTTGATGTCCCTCGATCTTCCTGCTGGCGTTGACATTGAGATCAAAATGTAGTAATCTTTAACTTGTTAAATTAGTTGCCCCGAATAGCGTTAGTCCTCGGGGTAACAACTTGATAAGTTATACAACTTGACCATGGATAACATCACCCAGAGGGTGGAGGTTCCAGGTCAATTATTGTTGGCCTTGTTAAGTAGAAATATATTATGCCGTTTGCAATTGCCAAAAAAGTAGGAATGACACGAGTCTTCGATAGCGAAGGTAAAGTTTTTGCTGCAACCAAGCTTGCTTTGCTCGATCTTAAAGTCTCTCAGGTCTTAACTGAAGAAAAAAATGGCTACAATGGCGTTCAGGTTGAGTTTGTCCCTGCCCCTGACAAGAAAAATGCCAAGGCAAAATATTCAGAATTTGCCACTGAAGATGCCAAATCTTATAAGGCTGGCGACAATGTTAAATTTGATTTAAATAGCGGTGATATTATAGAAGTTGTTGGTACGGGAAAAGGCAAAGGTTTTGCCGGCGTTATCAAGCGCCATGGATTTTCCCGCGGTCCGATGGGCCATGGTTCAAATCATCACAGAGCACCTGGCTCAATCGGTGGTGGATATCCACAGCGTGTTGTTGCTGGCCGCAAGATGCCAGGGCACTTAGGCGCAAGGCAAGTTATGCAGAAGAATCTTGAAATATTTGATATCGATACAAATTCTGGCGAGATTTTGATCAAAGGATCAATTCCGGGACCTAAAGGCTCAAAAATTAAAATCAGCGTTATTAAAAAGGCAGAAACACAGGAATCTACCAACTAAGGACTACGGACTACTATCTACAAACTAAAAATATGAAACTTAAACTTTACACAAAAACCGGCCCATCTGAAAAAGAGATTACCCTCTCTCCGGTTTTTGATGAAAGCTTAAACGCTCAGCATCTTGCCGAATATATCAATTACATTCGTAATTGCCAAAGATCGGCAATCGCTGATGCCAAGGATAGAAGTGCAGTTTCCGGCGGCGGCAAGAAGCCATGGAGACAGAAAGGCACCGGGAATGCCAGAGCTGGATCGAACAGATCGCCTCTCTGGGTTGGTGGTGGAGTTACATTCGGTCCATCCCGCGACCAGAATTTTTCCACAAGGCTTAACAAGAAGTTCCGCGCCAAAGCAAGATATTCAGTTTTTGGTTTCTTTGCCAAGAACAAAAGGCTCCTTATTATCGATTCGATCGATATCAAAGATGCCAAAACCAAGGAAGCCGAAAAACTGCTTGTCAAACTCGGGCTTGAAGGAAAAATTTCACTTTTTCTTGCCGGATCAGAAGCTGACTCGGCGCGCGCATTTCGAAACCTTCCTTATGTCGCCATCATGGGTAAATCCGATATAGATATGATTTCGCTTACCTCATCTGATTTTCTCGTCATGACCAAAAAAGCTTACGATGAAATGTTTGTTGAAAAAGGAAGTGATAATGATAAATAAAGCCATCATTTCTGAAAAAAGCTTTTATCAAGCTTCGAAATCGAAATATACCTTCATCGTTTCAAAGGATATGTCCAAGGATGAGATCAAAAGAAGCGTTGAGAAGATTTATGCCGTATCCGTTTTGTCTGTAAATACCTCGAACATTATTGGTAAAGTCAAACGGACCAAGAAAGGCGCTGGCAAAAGGCAGGATTACAAGAAAGCCATTGTGACTTTGGCAAAAAAAGATTCGATAGATATCTTTGAGGTTGAGGGTGACAAGAAAGACAACAAGGCCGAAAAGAAACAAGCTGCCAAAATCGAGAAAAAAGAAGTAATTGAAAATAAAGATGTCAAAACTACCATCCGCGAACCGAAAAAAGGTCTTCTCGGGGGCAGAACGACAAATAAATAGTTATTAACTTGAAACTAATAACTAAAAGCGAAAAACAAAGAACCAAAGGAATATTTCATTCGGTTGTTAGATAAGAATAAGGTTATTACATTTAAGTTATTAGTTATTAGATAATAAATATGCCAATCAAAGTTATAAAATCCACAAGCAATGCCAGGCGCCAAATGAGCGTCTTGGTTTCAGGCGTCTCCAAAAAAGCTCCAGAAAAAAGCCTTACTTTTGGTGGGAAAAATACTGCCGGCAGAAATAATTCTGGCAGAATGACAGCCCGAAACCGTGGGGGCGGATTCAAAAAACTATTTAGATTTGTTGATTTCAAACAAACAGAAAAACTTGATGAAAAAGCAAAAGTTATTGCAATCGAATACGATCCAAATAGAACCGCCAACATCGCCCTTATTGAATATGAAAACGGCGAAAAGTCTTATATCCTTGCTCCAGAGGGATTAAAGGAAGGCGCAAGCATTGTTGCTTCCGAAAAAGCTGCAATTCGTACCGGAAACAGGATGAAAATCAAAAATATCCCGGCATCAACTCAGATTTACAATGTTGAAATGGTTCCTGGACGCGGCGGGCAGATGGTTCGATCTGCCGGCGCATACTGCATTCTTCTTGGCATTGACAAGGATTTTGCCCAGCTCCGCATGTCTTCTGGTGAAATTCGAAAAACTAGTGTTGAGTGTTTTGCTTCAATAGGTGCGGTTTCCTGCTCGGATCACAGCAATATCACCATTGGTAAAGCTGGCCGAGTTCGCCTTTCTGGCAGAAAACCACACGTTAGAGGTAAAGCGAAGAATCCTTGCGATCACCCGCATGGTGGTGGTGAGGGTGGAACCTCAATCGGTCTTAAGTATCCGAAAACGCCTTGGGGTATGCCGGCGCTCGGCCACAAGACTCGAAAGAGAAATAAAAAGTCAGCTTTATTAATCGTCAAGAAGAGGAAATAATGTCACGCTCACTCAAAAAAGGCCCATACGTAGATGAACGCGTTCTTCGCAAAGTTATGGCTGCTAAGGCGTCTGGAGACAGAAAACCGATCAAAACCTGGTCGCGAGCTTGTGTTATTTCGCCTGAAATGGTGGGAGTGACAATCGCAGTCCACAATGGCAAAGAACATATTCCGGTATTTATAGTTGAGGATATGGTTGGGCACAGGCTGGGTGAATTCTCGCCTACCAGAAAGTTTGTCAGGCATGGTGGTAAAATGGCCAAAGAACAGGCAAAAGCTGGGGCATAATATAAAATAATTTACAACAAGAAATATGGAAATTACAGTTAAAAAAATGTATCTGAGAGTCTCACCAAGGAAAGTTCGTCCGGTTCTTTTCGGAATCAAGCGAAAAAATGCTTCCGAAGCATTGGCAATTCTCAAATATGCCGAAACCGCCGTTTCTAATGACCTGTATTCGCTTTTGAAATCCGGCATCGCTGCCTACAAGGATCAGGAATTGGATACAGAAAACGTTTTTGTTAAAAACATCAAGTGTGACGAAGGCCCACGGCTGAAAAGACGAAGAATTGTTTCAAAGGGCCGTGCCACAGCGATTAAGAAACGAATGTGCCACTTGACTCTTACTTTGTCTGATGAAATCGAAGCCACAAAAGCCAATAATAAAACGAAATCATCCAAAGAAGAAGTTAAAGTCGAGAAAAAAGAGGCAAACAAAGCTGAAAAAGCAGAAGTTAATAAAGTTGAAAAAGCTCCGACGACCACGCCGAAGGCGGATGTCGGAGTTCCGACCGAAAGTGTCGGAAAAAACAAGAAAGCTGATACAGCAAAGCCTAAAGCTAAAAAGGCTTCTACGAAGCAAGCAAAGGAATAATTATGGGACAGAAGGTAAATCCAAAATCGATACGTTTGAAGATTAACGAAAGTTGGAAATCAACATGGTTTGAGAGCAAAAACTACGCTAAAAACCTTATTTCCGATATAAAACTTCGCGACAAGATCAAGGACCGCTTAAAAAGCGCTGCCGTCACTGATGTGATCATTGATCGTGATGCGAATATGATTTCCGTCTCAATTTATTCCGCAAGGCCCGGTGTTATAATTGGCCGCGGCGGTGCCGGTTCTGAAAAAATTAAAGAGTTCGTAGAAAAAGAAACCGGTGGTAAGGCCAGAATCAACATTGTTGAGGTAAAAAAACCGGAAACAGTCGCTGCTTATGTCGCTTCAAATGTTGCTTTCCAACTTGAAAAAAGAATGCCATTCAGGCGGGCTATGAAACAAGCTGCCGAGAAGGCAAAAGAATCTGGGGTTCGCGGCATTAAGGTTCAAGTTTCAGGGCGTTTGAATGGAGCCGATATTGCTAGGACCGAGAAGGTGATCCTGGGCACTGTTCCTCTTTCAACATTCAAGAGTGGAATTGATTATTCTTATGTAACCGCCCTTACAACTTACGGAATTATCGGCGTCAAGGTTTGGATTTATAACGGCGAGAGAGAAATTGAATTTGCAAAAACCGAGAAATAATATACACGAAGGATTATTCACATGTTAATGCCAAAGAAAATGAAACACAGGAAAGAACAGCGCGGCAAGCGCCGAGGTTTGGCATATCGCGGATCAGAAATTTCCTTTGGTAAGTATGCAATCAAGGCTTTGTCGGATGGCTGGATTTCCGCACGTGAAATCGAAGCTGCACGGCGCGCCATGACTCGATATGTCAAGCGCGGTGGTGAAATCTGGATTAGGGTTTTTCCGAACAAACCTGTAACTGCAACTAGCGCAGAAGTACCGATGGGTTCGGGCAAGGGCGCACTTGACCACTTCGTGGCAGTTATTCGCCCAGGCAGAATATTGTTTGAAATGGATGGCGTACCTTACGACATAGCAAAAGAAGCGATGAGACTAGCTCAGCATAAAATTTCCGTCAAGACCAAATTTCTCACAAAGGAAGAATAATGAAAAAAACCGAAGAATTGAAAAGAATAAAAAATATGAAAGATACTGAGATTTTGGCAGAAATTGCAAAAGCCAGAAAAGAAATTGCCGTAAAAAGCCTTTCTGTTAAAGCAGGAAAATCTTCAAATCACGCTCAGATTTCCGATAATAAAAAGAAACTTGCTCGGCTTCTTACCATTAAGAATGCGAGTGCGGAGTAAAAATGAAAGAAGAAAAAACATCTAGAATTTTAGTTGGCGAAGTAGTGTTTGATGGTTTAGACAAAACCATTACCGTTTCGGTTGACCGGATCAAGACAAATCGCCTTTATAAAAAGAAGTATAAGGTTTCAAAGAAATACTTGGTCAACGATGAGAAGAACGAATATAAAACAGGTGATGTTGTTGAAATTAAAGAAACAAAGCCACTTTCAAAAAATAAGCATTTTGAAGCGGTAAGAAAGGTTAGCTAGTGATTCAGCCCGGAACAAGATTAAAAGTTGCAGACAATACTGGTGCAAAGGAAATCGAATGCATTACTATTTTGGGACACAAAAAAAGAGATGCAGCCAAGATTGGTGATGTTATTACCGCATCGGTGAAAGTCGCTATTCCTCGCGGAACTGTCAAGAAAAAGGAAGTTGTAAAAGCAGTGATAGTGAGGACAAGAAAAGAACTTGGCCGCGAAGATGGCTCATATATCCGGTTTGATGAAAACGCTGCGGTAATTATCGACAATGATAAAAATCCACGAGGTACGCGTATTTTCGGGCCTATTCCACGCGAGATAAGAAATGGCTACATGAAAATAATTTCGTTAGCACCCGAAGTATTATAGTCTATTAAGTCCATAAAGTTTATAAAGTTCATAAAGTAAATACGATGAAAATTAAGAAAAATGACAATGTATTGGTAAAAGTTGGCAAAGACCGCGGAAAAAGCGGCATAGTTGATAGTGTTTTTGCCACCGAAAATAAACTTACTGTAAAAGGCGTTCATATCATGAAAAAACATGTTAAGCCGAGCCGCAAGAACCCGCAGGGTGGAATAATCGACATCAACAAAAAGCTTGACGCATCCAATGTTGCTGTCATTTGCCCGAATTGCGGCAAATCAGGAAGAGTCGGATACAGCATAAAGAATGATGCTAAAATTCGAATTTGCAAAAAATGCAATCAGTCAATTGAGGGAGGAGCCAAGTAATGACCGCTTTGAAAGAAAAATTTTATGACACGATCAGGCCAGAGCTCAAAAAAACTCTCTCTTTTACCAATATCGAAAGAACACCGAAAGTTACAAAAGTAGTTGTATCCTCGGGTGTTGGCAAATTCAAAGAAGAAGAAAAAGCAATTGAAAAAATTCAGAATGACCTGGCAATAATTACTGGCCAGAAACCTAAAATCAACAAATCCAGAAAAGCAGTTTCTGCATTTAAGCTGCGAATTGGCCAGCCAGTCGGCCTTACAGTAACACTACGCGGCGAGAAAATGTATGATTTTATTTTCCGCCTAGCCAATGTCGCTCTTCCACGCGTTAGAGATTTCAAGGGATTGTCCCGAAATGGATTCGATGGCAGGGGCAATTATTCGCTTGGAATTTCTGAGCATACAATCATGCCCGAAATTAAATTTGAAAATGTAACCGAGAATTTCGGTTTTCAGATAAATGTTAATACAACTGCCAAGAATAATGCCGAATGTGAGGCATTGCTTTCTGCGCTAGGATTCCCGTTTGAAAAACAAGAAGGGAGCAAATAATGGCTAAAGAATCGATGATTGTAAAGGCGAATAGAAAGCCAAAATTTTCCACACGTAAAATACGAAGATGTAAGCTTTGCGGACGGCCGCGTGCTTACATAAGAAAGTATGATATGTGCCGCATCTGCTTTAGAGAGCGAGCTAGCCGTGGAGAAATACCTGGCGTAACCAAGTCCAGCTGGTAAATTGTACAGAATTTTAAACACAGAAAATATATCAATTAAACTTTAAGAGACAATATGTCAGATCCAATTGCAGATTTATTAATCAGATTGAAAAACGCATTAAGCGCCGGAAAAACCGAAGCAGTTTTGCCTTACTCGAAACACAAGAAAGCGGTTTTGGACGTGATCCTAAAGGAAGGGTTTATTTCTGCGGTTTCTGAAAAAATTGTTAAGAACCAAAAGATGCTTCTTGTTACGTTTGGCGCTGGTAAAATGATGCATTTAAAGAGATTGAGTAAGCCGGGACAGCGCATTTATGTCAAAGCCAACGATATTCCTAAACCTTTGCGTGGCCTGGGACTCATCGTAATGTCAACGCCAGTCGGTGTGATTTCTGGACGCGAAGCCAAGAAAACGAATATCGGTGGTGAATTAATTTGTGAAATTTGGTAGGAAATATGTCAAGACTAGGAAAACGACCAATTAAAACTGATGACAATATCACAATATCTGTTGAAAATAACAAGTTTATTGCAAAATCAACAAAAGGTGAAAGAATTTTAGATTTGCCGGATGAAATTAAAGTAAAGATAGAAAATGGTATTATCACGACAAGCCGAAATGGAAATTCAAAATTTGAAAAATCACAGCATGGGCTTATAACCCGCCTTATTTCTGGAATTATTGCTGATTTGTCTAAGGGTGCCAAAAAGACACTCGAATTCAAAGGTACCGGTTATCGTGTTCGGGTTGAAGGAACAGAATTGATTCTCAACATGGGTTATTCACACGAGATAAAGCTCGACATCCCAGAGGAAATTGCGGTCAATGTGGTTAAAAATTCCATTGTTATCGAAGGAATTGACAGGCAAAAAGTTGGTGAATTTGCAGCCAAAGTCCGAAAAGTCAGGCCACCAGAGGTGTATAAGGGCAAAGGCATTAAATATAGTGAAGAAGTCATTCGCAGAAAAGCCGGTAAAACTGCTCAGTCTGCAGGAAAGGCAGCATAAATGGCAAACGTTCGAAATAAAATCAAGAAAATTAACAGTGCCAATCAAAATTTGCCAAGGCTTATTGTAGTACGCTCAAATAAGAATATGTACGCCCAAATAGTCGATTCGGAAACAGGAAATGTCTTGGTCGCTGTATCAACGCTTAAGGCAGGAGATGGCAAGCTTACCGATATGGCTAGAAAAGTCGGCGAAGAGATCGCCAAAAAAGCTGCAGAAAAGAAAGTCAAAAGTGTTGTTTTGGACCGATCGGAATATCGCTATCATGGTGCGGTAAAAGAATTAGTAGAAGCAGCAAAAAAATCAGGCTTAAACATCTAAGAGGAAACATGCCCAAAGAACTTGAAAAAAATATTATGAGGCCAAGATCTGCTCACAGGGACAGAAAACCTCGAGAAGAAAAGGAATTTGAGGAGCGCGTGATTGAGGTTTCTAGAATCTCCAGAGTTGTAAAAGGCGGACGAAGAATCCGTTTTAGAGCTTTGATCGTTTTGGGTGACAGAAAAGGCCGCGTCGGAATGGGTGTTGCCAAGGCAAATGAAGTTGCAGACGCTGTTCGAAAGGCTTCTACCAAAGCAAAGAAACGCCTAGTCAATGTTCCTATCATAAAAGGCACAATTCCGCATGAAGTCAGATCTAAATATGGTGCAGCCATCGTTCTTCTAAAGCCGGCTTCTAGTGGTACTTCCATCGTTGCTGGTGGTTCGGTACGTGCCGTGGTTGAGCTTGCCGGCATTTCAGATATCTTGGCAAAATCAATGGGGAGCCAAAACAAAGTTAATAACGTTACTGCCACGATAAAAGCTTTACAATCTTTTAGTGCACGTGTTGTTGACAAGATCTCAGATTTTGATAAAAAGAGCGAACGCGTTGAGGTTAAAGAGGTAAAAGTTGAATTAGCTGAAGAAAAGACTGGAGAAAAAAAAGCAGAGCCAATAAAACCAAATAGCAAACCGGCAAAGAAGGACACGAAAGCGAAAATTAAAGCTAAAAAATAGGCAAACTCATGGAAAAAATATCACTAAAATCATATAGCAAAAAAAGCATTAAGCGAATTGGGCGCGGAATTTCTGCGGGACAAGGTAAAACAGCAGGGCGCGGAACCAAGGGCCAAAAATCACGTTCTGGTTTTAATATTCCCAAACGTTTTGAAGGTGGCCAAACACCGCTTTCAATGCGCCTGCCGAAACTTCGAGGCTTTAAATCAGTTAATGATAAAGCCAGAGTTATTTCCCTCGACGACATTTCCAAGAATTACAAAGATGGCGAGGTTGTCAGCTTAAAATCACTTGTTGAGAAAAAGCTGATTGAAACTGGCAGCAAAGCAAAGATACTTAACAACGGCAAACTTACAGTCAAGGTTTCCCTTCTAGATATCAAAGCTTCCAAAAGCATAGCCTCTTTATTTGTAAAGCCTGAAACAAAGGTTGAAAAAAAGGAAGCCGCTAAATCCGACAAAAAATCTGCTGCGAAGAAAAGCTCTAAATAATTTCAATCGATTTGTCTAAACAAATTCCGGCAAAAGCCGGTTTTTGTTTTACAAAATTCAAAAATAAAGAATTAGACGCTCTGTAAGCATATTTTTACATGTGTACACGGCAATGAGTTACATTTTCCTTTCAAATATTGATGAGATATGCCACATTTTGTTAAAATGTATTTGTCACTAAAAAATGTGAGGGGAATAAATAAAAAAAATTATTCACAAAAAGAGCATTTTGGGAATTTTGGTCGTTTCTCTCACGATCATATTTTTGGTAGCCTACAATATTTTCCCAATATTTACAAAAGGAACCAAAGCAGGAGATTCTTTCAGAACCTCATATGATAATGGAAGCTATAATGCAGATTACTCTGTTGGGTTAGGGACTGCTTCTACGGATAGTACCTTTCCCACCCTCTCAACTACGAATGCTGAGGGTGGATCGGGAAGTTCTCTTAAATATACTTACGATGGCGCCGAGACTCTAAAATATGCTACCAATGATAATCTATCTGCGTCCAAAGGCTCTATTTCCTTGGACTTTCAAAAAGATGATTATGGAAAAAATTCAATTGACACCAGTGGACAGCTTTATTTGCCATATAATATTGCCTATGATGCTGCCAATGGTTACGTCTATGTTGCAGACTATGGTAACAACCGCATTGTCAAAACCAAGATGGATGGTACGGGATGGACAACTTATGGCACGAACGGAAGTGGAATAGGAAATTTTAATAATCCACGTGGAATTGCATACGACTCATCTAGTGGGTATATATATGTGATGGATACCAGCAATAAACGCATCGTCAAAACCAAGATGGATGGCACCGGGTGGACAACTTACGGCACGAACGGAAGTGGAGTAGGAAATTTTGGACTTTCATATAGCATTGTTTATGATTCGACAAATAGCTATCTCTATGTTGCTGATACTGGCAATCACCGCATTGTCAAAACCAAGATGGATGGTACGGGATGGACAACTTATGGCACGAACGGAAGTGGAGTAGGAAATTTCAGTAGCCCATACGGTATTACCTATGATCCGGTTGGTGATTACGCCTATGTCGCTGATTATGGCAATAAGCGTATTGTCAAAACCAAGATGGATGGAACAGAATGGACTGCATATGGCACAACTGGAAGTGGAGTAGGCAATTTCTCAAACCCATCGGGTATTTCTTATGACGCCACTGGTGATTATGCCTACGTTGCTGATACTGGCAATAAGCGTATTGTCAAAACCAAGATGGATGGAACAGAATGGACTGCATATGGCACGAACGGAAGTGGAGTAGGGAAATTTTCCGAACCAGCTGGTATTGTTTTTGACCCCGGGAGCGGTAATATTTATGTGGTTGATTCTGGAAATCGTAATATTGTGAAAACCAAAATGGATGGTACGGGGTGGACTGCATATGGTACAAATGGCAGGGGTACGGCTGGATTTAATCAACCACTAGGCATTGCTCATGACCGATCCAGTGGTTACATCTATGTCACTGACTATAGCAACAACCGCATTGTGAAAACCAAAATGGATGGTACGGGGTGGACTGCATATGGCACAACTGGAAGTGGAGTAGGTAATTTTAATGGTCCATATGGTATCGCCTATGATCCGGCAAGTGATTATGTTTATGTCGCTGACTATAGCAACAACCGTATCGTGAAAACCAAGATGGATGGCACCGGGTGGACGGCTTACGGAACGGTGGGCAGTGGCATTGGCAATTTTAATCATCCATATGGTATTGCTTATGATTCAGTTGGTGATTACGTTTACGTCGTTGATTATGGCAATAACCGTATTGTAAAAACCAAGATGGATGGCACCGGGTGGACGGCTTACGGCACAAATGGCAGCGGTGAAGGAAACTTCAGCAATCCTTGCTACATTGATTATGATCAAGTCAATGATTATGTTTATGTCGCTGACTATAGCAACAACCGCATTGTCAAAACTAAAATGGACGGCACAGGATGGACAGCTTACGGTACTGCTGGCAATGGGACAGGTAATTTCAATGGACCTCGCGGTATTACGGTCGATTCAGAAAGTGGCAATATTTTTGTGACTGATTATAACAATCATCGCATTGTAAAAACCAAGATGGATGGCACCGGGTGGACAACTTACGGTACAAACGGAAGTGGAGTCGGTAATTTCAATTATCCCCGAGGAATTGCTTATGATGTGACTTCTGAAAATATCTATATTGTTGACTATCAAAACAATCGAGTTGTCCAAACAAAAATTGACGGATCGGGCTTTTTGTCGACTTTTACAAAAGAAAAGATACTTTTTGACGCCCAGGGGAGCACAGACGAACTGCGATTGGTCTACGACATCTTTGATTACAGGCTTAGAATGTATCTTACAACTGCAAGCCGTAAGCTGGTTTTGGAATCCCAAGCTCTTAGTTTGGCGGACGGGAGCTGGAATAATGTTCAGGTCCTTTACGATGGGACTAGTGGAATAATATCACTTAATGTTAATAGTACAGAGGTGGCGTCTCTTCTTGATGATACTCCTTGGGGGAACCTTTCGTGTGGTTATTACTTTTACATCGGTAGCCGAGTGAACTCTATAACCGACCGCTGGGATGGGATGATGGATAATATCACCATTACTCATACCGGATCAGATACTACTGCCCCCACCAATCCCTCCTCTGCCCATTTCTACAGTGACTCCGGAAAGACCACCGAGTTTACCGACTCCGGCTGGGGAAATAGTGCTAGTCCCTACATCACCTTCGCCGGAGCGGCTGATGAAGAAGGGGGTTCCGGTATCCGCGGCTACCTTATCTACTTTGGTACCTCTGATTCAGCTGATCCCGTCTCTACATCTGGTGTTTTGGAATCAAGTGGCGCATATCACTATCAAGCCCATTCCGGTGCAGCAGATACAGAACAACATATCCAAGTGCCAGCAGGCGCTTTGACATCCGGAGTCACATATTATCTGCTTATTAAATCCGAAGATAACGACCTGAATATTCAAACTCCCGCCACCAAGTTATTCACGTATTCCTATGATGGCGGTCCGCCACCTGCTCCGGAGTATATCAATCTATCTCCTGTTGGCTGTTCCACCACCCAAGACTTCACCGCCACCTGGGATGCTCCCGGAGATTCCGGCGGTGCCGGTATTGCTGGTTATGACTACAAAAATGGTTCTCAAGGCCAAGTCCAATCTACTGCCGATACCACGCTTTCCCTTCATCCTTATCAAGAAGGAGATAATGTAATATACATTAGATCGAAAGACAATGCAGGTAATGTCTCTGCTTATCAGACCGGAGTTTACTGCTCTACTGGAGTAGTAAACATCATCGATGGGCCGAACGTTACTGCCGGTCCGTCATCGATCACGGTGAGCTGGACGACTAACAAAAACACCAAAGGATCAGTTATCGTCTATGAGGGCAATGAATATCTCACCGAACAAGCCTTCGGTGGTTTTGACATCAACCACAATGTAAGGGTGGTTGGCCTCGAACCGGAACGCACTTATCGTTACAAAGTCACATGGATGGATACTTCTGCCAACACTGGAGAATCTGCCTGGCATGAGACCACCACGGCGGTGGCACCAGGCATTAAAAATTTAGAAGTCAAAGTCTTGACTCCAACACTTGCAAGCGTTTCATGGACTACCACTTATCCAGCAAAAACTAATTTGGAATTTGGTGTTGGCGATCTTGGCCAATCAATTGTTGTCAGTGATACCTATAGCACTGAATTTTCTAAAGAACTAGCTGGTCTTTCTGGTGGTACCAGCTATCAATTAAGAGTTGATGCGACAGCTCAAGACGGAACAAGATTTTATGGCCTTAAGGATTTTTCCACTCCCCCCATCCCCATCATCTCCAATCTTCGCTTTGAGCCCGTTGACGATCAGGCCTATGCTGGCATGAAGGTAACTTGGGCAACCAATGTCGAGACCACCTCATCTGTCCTTTATGGTCCATCTGGTGGAGAACAGAGAGAAGTAGCTACTTCCGACATGAAGAAAGATCATGAAATCAGCATTGCAAATCTTTCTGACAACGCCTCCTACACTCTTACTGCTTCAGGCACAGACCAATATGGTAACAAGGCCACAAGTGATACCAACACTTTTAAAACCGCTCTTGATTCCCGTCCGCCAAAAGTAACAGAACTTACCATTGAATCCAAAACCGGCACATCATCCGATGGTGGTAAAGCCCAAGTGGTTGTTTCCTGGCGCACAGATGAAACCTCTACCTCTCAGGTTGAATACGGCGAAGGAGTATCATCTTCCAATTATTCTTCCAAAACCCAGGAAGACGGATCCTATTCCAATGCCCATGTTGTCATTATCTCCAATCTTGATCCGACCAAGACCTACCATTTAAGAGCCGTATCCAAAGACAAAGCCGGCAATCCTGGCACATCGGAAGACAATGCTGTAATCACCCAGAAAGCCCAGCAATCCGCCTTAAATCTCATACTGGAAGCTTTTCAGCGGGCGTTTTCTTGGATAAAGATATTTTCAAGATATTAGATTACGATCGTTGTTTTCATCTCATGTCTCAATCTTTCAAACTAATTTATCGTTGACTTACGCATAATATTAAGTTAAAATCGAAGAGCTAAATAAGCGGAATTTTTTTGTATGAACTTTTTGACTAAAATCTGGCAGTATAAGGATTTACGAAACAAGGTAATTATTGCCGTTTCACTGCTATTGTTAACGCGGCTAATTGCTCATGTTCCGTTGCCTGGCGTAGATTTTAACCAACTAAAATTGTTTTTCCAAAATAACCAGATATTTGGACTACTTGATATGTTCTCTGGTGGCACGATGAGCAATTTTTCTGTCATTTTGATGGGGGTTGGCCCGTATATAACCTCATCTATTATATTTCAGCTCTTAGCAATGGTTGTGCCAAGCATTGAGGAGCTTCAGAAAGAAGGCCAATCCGGCCAACAAAAAATAAATCAATGGACAAGATATGCCACCGTTCCCATCGCAATATTGCAGGCCTATGCTATGCTTGCAGTCTTACGCAGCCAAGGCATTGTCCCATCTTGGACTATGTTTGATCTTATTATGATGCTGATTTCTGCTTCGGCTGGTACTATGCTTCTTATGTGGCTTGGTGAATTAATCTCCGAAAAAGGGATTGGCAATGGAATTTCACTGATAATTTCATTGGGTATTTTATCCGGATTTCCGACCCAATTTCGAAATACAGCCGCTCTTTTAACTGCCGGCGATGTTACCAAAATCTTGAGCGTTGTTGGCATTGGCATTCTGCTTGTCCTTATTGTCGCAGCAATTATCTATATAACCGAGGGCCAAAGAAATATTTCCGTTTCTTATGCTCGTCGGGCAAGAGGAGCTACGCAATATGGCGCGGTTGATTCTCATCTTCCGATTCGCGTAAATACAGCGGGGGTAATTCCGATAATCTTTGCCATGAGTATTATGGTTATTCCAGGCGTCCTCGGCAAATATCTTGAAAACGCAAAAACTGATTGGATAAAACATGCTGCAACTTGGATAGTTACACTTGTGAACAACAATTTGTATTACGCTATCATATATTTCATACTGATTTTCTTGTTCACTTTCTTCTATACATCGGTAGTGTTTAAACCGGACCAGATTTCTGAAAATTTACAAAAACAGGGCGGTTATTTACCTGGACTAAGGCCCGGAACGGAAACTAAAATATATTTAGGAAAAATTATTAGCAGAATTACATTTCTGGGGGCAGTATTCCTTGGCCTTATCGGTGTGTTGCCATATATTGTTCAATCGGTAACAAATATTTCTACCCTTGCAATCGGTGGAACAGGCATACTAATTCTCGTTGCCGTCATTATTGACACTATGAGACAGCTTACCGCCCAGCTTTTAATGCATACATACGATCATTACTAATTTAAAAATAAAAGATAATTTAGGAATAATTATTGTTAATTTAAGGAAAACAAATGTCAGAAAGAACAGTCTACAGCTTTCTCGGGTTACCGGGATCAGGTAAAGGAACGCAAGCTGAAATAATGGCGAAAAAAATGAAAGTTACCGTTTTTGGTATGGGTAATCTAATTCGAAAAGAGCTGGAAAATGCTGATTTTTCTGATCCATTCTACAAAGAAATGAAAGAGCGTTATGATAAGGGAATTCCACAGCCGGATGAAATTGCCGTTGATATCATTAAAAAAAATATTGATGGCATAGAGGGCGATATTGTTTTAGATAATTTTCCTTTTACAAAAAACCAATCCGACTTATTTTTTGAGATGTGCAAGGATCTTGGTATTGATAAACCGGTATGCGTCTGGATTAAAATTGAACCAGAATCTGCGCTCAATAGAATTTTAAACCGAAAAGTATGTTCAAAATGTGGCAAAAACTTTATCGGCGGAACAGCTACAATCTGTGATGCATGCGGTGGTTCTTTGATTTCAAGGGCTGATGATAAGGCCGAAGTAGTTGAGAACAGAATTTCTATTTACAAGCCAAGGATTGACGATGTTGTTGAGGAGTTTAAGAATCAGGCAATCTTGATTGAAATAAATGGCGAACAAACCATTCCCGAGGTAGAAAAAGAAATTGAAGAAAAAGTAATTAATGCAGAAATTAAGTAGCAACGAAATTAAATTACTCCGCAAATCGGGCAAAATACTCAAAAATGCCCTTTCTGAGGTGATTCTCGCGATTAAACCCGGGATTTCCGCGGCTTCATTGGATCAAATAGCCGAATCGTCAATCAGGCAGCAAGGTGGCACTCCATCCTTTAAAAACTATCCTCCCGGAGATGATAATCCATTTCCTGCTGCTTTGTGCGTCTCTCTAAATGATGAAATCGTCCACGGAATTCCTTATCCAAATAAAATTATTCGCGAAGGCGACATTGTTTCAGTCGACCTAGGCGTTAACTATCACGGAATGAATACGGATATGGCAAAGAGTGTAATTGCCGGCTCTCCAAAAAATAAAATCGACGAGAAACTTATTAAGGTCACAGAGCAGGCCCTTAAAATTGCAATTGCCAATGCAATAGCCGGCCACACCACTGGTGATATTGGAAACGCTGTTGAAATGTATATTAAAAAAGAGGGTTTTAGTGTTGTTCGTGCGCTTGTTGGGCACGGGGTAGGGCGTAATGTGCATGAAGATCCACAAATACCCAATTTTGGAAGGAAAAACGAAGGAGAAAAACTTGTTTCCGGAATCGCCGTAGCAATTGAGCCTATGGTTGTTGTGGGTTCGCACGATGTTAAGACATCCTCTGATGGATGGAGCGTATCAACACTAGACGGGAGTAAAGCGGCGCATTTCGAACACACAATTTTGATTGGCAGTAAAAGAAGCGAAATTATAACTGTATAGTTTAAATCGGATACCTAAATCAACCCAAATTACACGTAATTTTGCCAAATATTAGCGATTGTATTGATCAGTGTATGGATTCGTATAAGCAGTGTTGACTCTACTCGTTTAATATGATATTATCCCTTGTGTAGTATGAAAAAAGAAAATGTCATAACAGCGAAGGGAGCGGTAATCCAAACCCTCCCCAATGCTAGTTTTTTAGTTAAACTTGATTCAGGATACGAAATTACTGCATCGCTTGGTGGAAAAATGCGAATGCATCGAATTAGCGTTCTTCCTGGAGATAAGGTTTCTATAGAAATGTCGCCTTATGATTTAACCAAAGGCAGAATTGTATTTCGCGATATTGCGTAAGCCGAATATAAACAATGAAAGTTAGACCATCTGTAAAAAAAATGTGCGACAAATGCAAAATCGTTTCTCGCAGCAAGAAAGGCAAGTCCAAACGAACAAGCGCGAAGGAACGAATTTTTGTGATTTGCGAAAACCCTAAACACAAGCAGAGGCAAGGATAACATGGCAAGAATAGCTGGCGTAAATATTCCTAACGAAAAAAAATTAAATATTGCCCTCACATATATTTTTGGCATAGGCAGTACAACCAGCCGAAAAATTATTGAAAAATCCGGCGTAAGCGGCGATATTCGCGTTAAAGATTTGAGTGAGACTGATGTTGAGAAAATCAGAAAAGCTATTGCTGCATTCAAGGTTGAGGGTGATCTTAGGATGATGATTAGCCAAAATATTAAACGGCTCAAAGAGGTTGGTGCTTATCGGGGGGTTCGGCATATTAAAGGTTTGCCAGCCAGAGGACAACGCACCAAAACAAATGCTCGAACCAAACGTGGTAAGAAAATTACTGTTGGCTCCGGGCGTAAACCTGCCGCTCAAAAGACATAAGAGGAAATAAATGGCAAAAGCTGTTGATAAAAAAGCCACAAAAGTGGTAAGAAAAAAGGTCAAAAAATCAGTTTATTCTGGAAGTATTTATATTCAGTCATCCTTTAACAATACAATTATTTCCGTGACAGATGAAGATGGAAATGTAGTAACTTGGGCATCTGCCGGTTCGATTGGTTTTAAGGGGACGAAGAAATCTACTCCCTATGCTGCGCAGCTTGCTGCAACTGATGCTGTTGAAAAAGCAAAAGCATACGGCCTTTCCAAAGTAAAAGTGTTTGTTTCCGGTGTAGGTGCAGGAAGAGAATCAGCCGTTCGAGCTTTGATTAATTCCAACCTTACCGTGGAGACAATCAAAGATATCACCCCAATTGCACATAACGGATGCCGTGCGAAGAAAGAAAGAAGAGTATAGTTATGAATCATGGATGCAGAAAATGTAGACGCGAAGGAGAGAAATTGATGCTCAAAGGAGAGCGTTGTCTTTCTCCAAAGTGTGCAGTTGTAAAAAGACCTTATGTGCCAGGGCAGCATGGCCCGACATCACGAATCAAACTATCTGAATACGGCAAACAGCTTCGCGAAAAACAAAAAATCAGAAAAGTTTATGGTATATCAGAATCCCAACTCAAAATATATTACGAAAACGCTGACAGGAAAACAGGAAATACCGCTGAAAATCTGGTTTCGTTGTTGGAATCACGGCTTGATAATGTTTTGTTCCGAAGTGGAATTGTAAATTCGCATGCCACGGCTCGCCAGCTAGCATCTCACGGTCGTGTTTATGTAAACAACAAACGAGCAACTTCACCTTCAATTATTGTCAAACCCAACGATGTTGTGAAATATCCCAAAACGTTGGAGATTGTTAAAAATACAAAAAATGCTGCACCAAACTGGATTTCCTTAGATGATGCAAAAAAAGAAATATTAGTAAAACACATACCTGAGAGAGTGGAAATCGAACTAAATATTAATGAGAATTTAATCGTAGAATTTTACTCTAGATAAAAAGGAGATAAATATGGAGAAAATATCTCTGCCAAAAATTAGAGAGGAAAAGCTTGAGGATAACAAATCCAGGTTTGTTATTGATCCGCTTTATCCTGGCTATGGTGCTACTCTTGGCAATGCGTTAAGACGTGTTTTACTGTCATCTATTCCTGGATCAGCGATCACATCTTTTAAGCTTGAGGGTGCTCCTCATGAGTTTACAGCGATCTCGCATGTTAAGGAGGATCTCCTTGAAATTATGCTCAACCTTAAGGAGATTAATGTTAAATCAGATAGTGATGAACCGACCGCATTGATGATTTCCAAAAAAGGTCCCGGCGAAGTCACTGGTGCTGATTTTTCTAAGAATTCTAGCATTGAAATAATTAATCCAGAAGTTCACATTGCCACACTGGATAAAGGTGCTCAATTCGAACTTGAAGTTACAATTGAAAAAGACAGAGGATTTAGATCTACCGAAGACTTTACCGACAAAGGAAAAGAAATTGGTCGAATTGACATCGATGCTGCATTTTCCCCAATTACCCGAGTTAAAATGGATATTGAAAATACCCGTGTTGGCCAGATGACAAACTATGACAAATTGGTCATTGAGATCGATAGTGACGGAAGTATTGCTCCATATGATGCATTAATATCCGCGTCAAACATTTTGATTGATCATTACAAGGCTTTTGCCTTCAATGAAGAGGTTCCGTTTGAGCTTACCGAGATGCCAAAAAACGAAGTTGAAATAGAAGAAGAAGAATTGTTGGGTGGCGAAGAAGAAGCTGACGAAATCGGACTTGACCCAAAAACAAAAATTGAAGACGCTAATTTTTCGCAACGAACCACGAATGCTTTGGTTAATGCCGGAATTAAAACTATAGCTGGCCTTAAAAGATTGTCCGATCTTAAATTATCCGAAATCAAGGGACTTGGGCAAAAGGGAATTGACGAGGTAAAAGAGAAGCTGAGTTAATATGAGACAACTTGGGATGAAAAAAGCGCATAGAGAGCATGTAATTCGCAACGCTGCGGCGTCTCTTTTGTTGTACGAACAAATCGACACCACAGCCCCGAGAGCCAAAGAAGTTAAGGCTTTTGTGGAAAAGATTATTGTAAAAGCTAAACTTGATGACCTTCATGCAAAAAGACAGATTTATTCCATACTTTTTGATAAAAATGCCGCCGACAAAGTCCTTACCGACCTCAAACAACGATATTCTGAAAGAAAATCCGGATTTATCAAAAGCTACCGGCTCCATAAAAGACTTGGAGACAATGCTCAGGTCGTGCGCCTTATGCTAGTGGATAAAAAAGTTTTCGTCAAGGAACCCGAGAAAGCCACGGATGATAAAAAGGATTCCCAAAAGAAACTTGCAAAGAAAACTAGTGAAAAAGAGATAACAAAGAAATAATATGGCTAATAAAACTGAACAAAATCGAAACTGGTATATCTTCGACCTGAAGGATCAAATTCTCGGTCGTTCATGCACCCGAATTGCTGATATACTAAACGGCAAAAACCGCCCGGATTACTTACCAAATCTTGACCTTGGTGGTTATGTTGTTGTTATCAATGCAAAAGATGTTAAGCTTAGCGGAAACAAAGAGCTCGACAAAAGGTATTATAAGCACACGAGTTATATTGGCAATCTTAAAACCAAAGAATACAAAGATATTAAAGAGGAAAATCCTGAATTTATCATTAAGCACGCTGTTTCCGGAATGTTACCCAAAAACAAGCTTCAAGCTTTAAAACTTAATCGGCTTAAAGTTTATGCCGGAGACCAGCATCCGCACGTTAATGTTAAATTTGTAAACAAGTAAGGTAGAACATGGCAGAAACCGCAAAAAAAGAAAAATATTATTTCGGTACCGGAAGGCGCAAGAGCGCAGTTGCACGCGTTCGTATTTTTGAGGGCAAAAAAGAGAGTTCAATAAACGACAAAACCACTGATCTTTCAGAAGAAATTATTTTACCTTTTGAAATAGTTGGCAAGAAGGGTTCTTTCGCTGTATCTGCTAAGGTAGTCGGCGGTGGATTTCAAAGCCAAAAAGAGGCTATCCGCCACGGCATTTCCCGCGCTTTGGTTGAATATAATTCAGAATTTCGTACATCTTTGAAAAAAGCCGGGCTGCTCTCGCGTGATCCTCGAGAAAAAGAACGAAAGAAGCCAGGGCTTAAAGGTGCCCGCCGTGCTCCACAATGGTCTAAGCGATAAAGTCAGTCAGTAGTAAGTAGTCCGTAGCTCGTAGTGAATTTTCTACAGACTAAGGACTACAAACTAAGGACTAACCATGGATTCCTCACGCATTAAACAAGTCAACGCACTCATTCTTTCTAAGCTCTCGTTTAGTATTTTGGACTACATTGGGGGAAATATTGCCTCAATTGTCAGGGTTGATACGTCATCCGATCTTTCATCTTCAAAAATATATATCAGTGTATTAAATGATGATCAGAAAATTGTCGATCAGCTAAACTTTCACGCAAAAGAAATCCGCAAAGACCTGGCAGGGAAAATAAAGCTTCGTATTATTCCAAATTTTAGATTTATTCTTGATCTTAATGAAAGCTACGCAGAAAAGGTTGATAACCTTTTTAAAAAGCTATAATCACTCTTAATTTTTCGGCTAAAATCTGATATTATGTTCTTGATGCTGAAGGCAAATTTATTTTTTGTATATTCAATCACGGTTGTGGCTATCGCTTCATTCATTTTGTGTGTTTTTAATTATAATCCTTTCGATGCCTCGGTAGCTAACTTTGTATACTTTTATTTGTCTCTATTTTTGGGCTTGGCAGGAATGTTTTCAATTATACTTTTTTATCTAAAAATTTATCTGAAGAAATCTGAAATTATTTTTTCACTATTTTGGCCATCAGTCCGTCAGGCAGTGTTGTTTTCATCTGCTATCACTTCGTTATTCATTTTACGCGGCGTAAAAATTTTGGATTTTTGGATCGGTATTCCAATTGTTTTAGTGATCGGTCTTTTAGAATTATTTTTCCAAACTAAGAAAGTAAAAATAGTATGACACGAGGTAATTTACACCCTGTTACTCAAATAATTCGCAAGTCGGTCAAATTTTTTGAGTCACACGGTTTTGATGTTTATGAAGGCCCCGAGGTTGATACTGAGTGGTACAATTTTGATGCCTTAAATACGCCTTCTGATCATCCCTCTCGCGATGTACAAGATACCTTTTGGCTAGAAGATGGACGAGTTTTACGGACCCAAACCTCGAATTCGCAAGTTCGGTATGGAGAAACACACAAACCGCCATTTCGCGTAGTTGTTCCTGGAGTTTGTTTTCGCAACGAAGCAACTGATTCCGGCCATGAGACAACATTTGTTCAGATTGAAGGCCTTTATATCGACGAGAAGGTAAATATCGGCCAACTTTTCAACATCCTGAAGGAATATTACAAAGAAATTTTTGGTGAAACAATAGATTTGCGTTTTCGCCCCCATCATTTTCCGTTTACCGAACCTTCGATTGAGTTTGATACAAACTTTCGTGGTAAATGGCTTGAGCTGGGCGGCGCAGGAATGGTAAATCCAGTTGTAATTAAAAATATGGGGCTTGATCCTGACAAATATACTGGTTTTGCCTTTGGTCCTGGCGTCGAGCGGCCAATCATGGTTCGTTATGGTATTTCCGACGTTCGGACGTTTAGATCAAGTGATCTTCGATTTTTAAAGCAATTTTAGAGGCTATATGAGAATCTTAAAAAGCTGGCTTGTTGATTATCTAAATAGTAATGTTTCTGACGAGGATCTAGTTAACAAGATTATATTTTCTGGTACGGAAGTCGAGGATGTTATCGGTGAGATCGACGGAAATGTTATCGTAGTTGAAATTAAACAAATTGACAAACATCCCAATGCAGACCGGCTTCATCAAGTTGTGGTTAATGATGGCAAAAATGACATACAGATTGTTTGCGGTGCTCCAAATATTGAAGTTGGGCAACGCGTCCCCTTGGCCAAACCCGGTACTAAGATAGGGGATATGGAAATTTCAGAAGCCGTAATTCGTGGTGTTGCTTCATCCGGCATGCTTTGCTCCGAGCGCGAACTTGGTGTGGGGGATGATCATTCCGGCATCAAGATTTTGCCGCCCGATACACCATTGGGAACAAAGATTTCGGAAATCTTATCACAAGACATTGTCCTTGACATCAAACCAACCCCAAATCGCGGTGATTGCTTTAGCCATATCGGTATGGCACGCGAAGTCGCCGCCACGTTATCGGAGACAATTAATTATCCCAATATAAAATTTGATGCCAAAAATAAGACAAAAGACCAACTAAACATAGAGATTTTTGATAAGAATAAATGTCCACGATATGGCGCTAGAATCATTAAAAATATTAAGGTAGGCCCATCAAACAACAAGATAGCCAATCGACTCTTGGCCTGCGGATTTAAGCCGATCAATAATATTGTCGATATTACAAATTATATTATGCTCGATCTAGGGCAACCGATGCATGCTTTTGATGCCAAAAAAATTAAAGATTATCAAATTGCCGTTCGTTCAGCTAGCGATAATGAAGAAATGATTTCACTGGATGATAAAATTCGTATTCTGTCCGATGATGATCTTGTTATCGCTGACTTTGAAAAACCGATCGCAATAGCCGGAATTATCGGCGGTAAGAATTCAGAAATTGAAAGCGATACCATCGACATTATTCTTGAAGCTGCGCAGTTTAATCCAAAAACAATTCGCAAGACTGCAAAAAAACTTGAGATAATGACAGATGCTAGTTACAGGTTTGAGCGTGGAATTGATAGCGCTGGTATTGAGCGCGCACTCAACAAGGCAACCCAAATGATCCTTGAATATTGTCCGGATGCTGAAGTAGGGGAATGCGTGATTGTGGGCAACGAGCCGGAGAGAGACGAAATTGAAATTAATTTCTCTGGCATTAATGATCTATTGGGTCACGAATTTAAGGATTACGAGGTTAATAAGGTTTTGGAGAATCTTGGTTTTGAGATATCGGGCAGTAAATGTGCTATCCCGACATTTCGCCACGACATAGTTGATTTTCGCTGTCTCGCTGAAGAAGTTGGCAGAATATATGGTTATAATAAACTTCCAATGCACAATCTTCCAGAGACCAATCTAAAACCAAAAAGGGGAGACTATTTCAAAAGGGAATACATCAAGGATATTCTTGCAAACCTTGGTTTTTCAGAGGTTTACAATTATTCATTCATGTCTGAACATGACCTTCGTGATCTAGATATTTCCGATAAAAATTTACTTGTCGTTAAAAATCCCGTTCAGCCCGAAAATAAATACATGAGAAATTCGTTGATTCCCGGCCTTTTGAAATCAGTTGCAAAAAACCCTACTTTCGATCCGGTTCTGATGTTTGAGATTGGAAACGTGTTTACCAAAACCGACGAGACAAGCATGGTCGGTGTTGTAGCCTCAGGCAAAGATCCCAAAAAACTAATTGAATCGGCAAAAGCCGCTCTTTCCAGGCTTGGAAATATTAAAAACACAATAGAAATTAAAGAATTAATCGGCGATGACGCCAATAAATACAAGATCAAGAAGCAGAATACATTTGTATTCGAAATAAAGACCGCCGATATTATCGCCGGAATGAGCGCAAGCAACGATGATCTTGATCTAAAAGTCAGCGATCGAGAAATTCATTTTCGCCCGGTTTCCAAATTTCCGTCTGTCACACGCGATTTGGCATTTATTTTGGATATCGATGTCAAGTCAGATAATATTATTAGCGAAATTTACAAACTTTCAAACTTGATTAATCGTGTTGAGCTTTTCGACGAATTTGCTTCAGATATGTTTGGCTTGAATAAGAAAAATGTTGCTTTCCACATTTATTTACAGGCGCCGGATAAAACCCTCAATGATCACGAGGCCGACCAAATCATCCAAAATATTATCAGCGAGGTTGAAGATAAATATAACGCTAAATTGCGAGGATAAAATGAAAAGAATACTAGTTTCAGAAACGGTGAAAAAAATTGGCGAAAGTGTCAAAGTATCTGGCTGGGTAAATGTTCGCCGAGATCATGGTAAGATTGTTTTTATCGATCTTCGAGATATGTCGGGCCTTTTGCAAGTCGTTTTCGTACCTGGATCAAAAGCTTATGAAAAGGTTTCTGAGATCCGGCCGGAGTGGGTTATTTCGATAGAAGGCAAAATCAATGCACGACCAGAAAAAATGATTAACAAAGATTTGATCACCGGCACAGTTGAAATGGAAGCTGTAGATCTCAAGGTTCTAAATAAAGCTAAAACCCCACCTTTTGAAATTGACAAAAATACTCTTGGGGTTGATGAGGAACTACGACTTAAATATCGCTATCTTGATTTGCGATCCGAACGAATGGCTAAAAACATCACACTTCGTCACGATATTGTAAAAACGGTTCGGGAGTATTTATGGGAGAGAGGATTTCGGGAAATTGAAACGCCGTATCTTACAAAATCGACTCCTGAAGGCGCAAGGGAATATATCGTGCCATCCAGGATTTACCCGGGGGAATTCTATGTATTGCCGCAAAGCCCTCAACAATTCAAACAGCTTCTTATGGTTGGTGGAATTGAAAGATATTTTCAGGTCGCCCGTTGTTTTCGCGACGAGGACCAGAGAGGCGATAGACAGCCAGAGTTTACCCAGCTTGATATTGAGATGAGTTTTATTGAAGAAGAAGACATTTACTCTCTTATCGAACCGATGATGATAGAAATCGTTAAAAAGCTAGTCCCTGGCGGAAAAATTACAGAAAAGCCTTTTCCAAGGATCAAGTTTGCCGATTCGATGGAGGAATATGGCAACGACAAACCGGATATTAGAAAGAATAAGGAAGACAAGAAGGAGTTCGGCTTTTGCTGGGTTGTTGATACCCCGCTATTTAAATATTCAAAGGCAGACAAGAAGCTTGTGTCGTCTCATCATCCGTTTACCATGCCGAACAAAGAAGATATCGATAAACTCGATAGTAAACCAGAAGAGGTCCGATCATACTGCTATGACTTGGTATTGAACGGTTTTGAGATCGCCAGCGGATCTATCAGGATTCACACTCGTGAAATTCAGGATAAAATTTTTAATCTTTTGGGCGTTTCGGAAGAAGAAAAGCTGCGCAGGTTTGGGCATATGCTCGAAGCTTTTGAATATGGGGCTCCGCCACATGGAGGTGTGGCGCCGGGAATTGACCGATTAGCCGCTATTTTAGCTGGCGAAGATGTAATTCGTGAGGTGATAGCATTTCCGAAGACCGGAGACGCCAGAGACGTAATGATGGGTGCCCCATCGGCTGTATCCGAGCAGCAACTCAAAGATGTACACGTCGAGCTTGCCAAAGAGGCGAAGGGTAAGGAAATTAAGAATTCCGATACAAAAATCGATGACTAGAGTTCGCATAAACAAATTTTTATCAAGTAATGGAATATGCTCGCGGCGCTCTGCTGACGAGCATATTCGTGCCGGTAAAGTCAAAGTCAATGGGATAATTGCCAAACTTGGTGATTCTATCGATCCAAAGATCGACAAAGTTGTTGTAAATGACAAAATAATTATTGCCACATCCAAGCTTGAATATTATGCTTTTTATAAGCCAAGGGGGGTGGTAGCAACAAAGTCCGATGAGCTTGGCAGAAAATCCATTGCTGATTATATTCCCGATGAAAAAAAACTAAATCCCGTCGGTCGCCTAGACATGGATTCGGAAGGCTTAATTATTCTTACAAATGATGGTGAGCTAATACAACAACTAACGCACCCGAGTTTCAAACATGAAAAAGAATACTACGTCGAAGCTAATATGTCTGAATCATTCAAAATTTCTGACCTTAATCGCTTGACCAAGGGGATCAACATCAAAGGAACAAGAATGCAGGCGAAATCAATTGATAAAATTAAGATCGAAAAACGCAAAAATATGATCAAATTTAATTTAGTGCTTACCACTGGCTATAATCGACAAATTCGCCGTATGTGTGATAAAATTGGTTTGTCTGTTTGCACAATCCTACGAGTTCGAATAGGAAAGCTGGTACTTAATGAGATAGGTTTGAGAGCCGGACAACTTAAGTCTATCGATCGAGACCAAATGATATGATTCTAAAATCTATAATCGCGATGTCAATTTTTTTTAATTTGATTGGGTTTTCTCCGATCGTTTTCAAATTGGATAATGCGATATATAAGGACGAAAATGGTTCAAAAAATACTGCGGCAGCATCAATGATTGATCTATCTTTGCCAGAAGTTGTAATTCGCCCGCAGGTTTCAAAAAATGCCCCAAACCCAAATATTAACGCAAATCACTATCTTTTAGCCGATATGGACAGCGGCACAATTTTTACTTCATATGATTCTAATACAAGAGTACCAATTGCATCAACAACAAAAATCATGACTGCTATAGTTGTACTCGAAAATTACAAATTGGACGATATAGTTACAATAACTCCAGAGGCTGCCTACCAGATCGGTGCCGATGCATATTTACAAGTCGGAGAAAAAATCAGCGTAGATGATTTGCTGCATTGCTTATTAATTAAATCAGGTAATGATTCCGCTTATGCATTAGCTCAGCACATGTCAAAAGACAACTCTAGCACAGCGGACTTTGTTTCCAAAATGAATGAAACAGCAGCACGCCTAGGAATGAAAAATACCAATTATTTAGACCCGGCGGGTCTTGATGTAGCCGGCTATTCAAGTGCATATGACTTGTTTCTTGCGACGAAATACGCCATGCGATTTGAAAAGTTTAGGGAAATTGTAAACACGCAAGAATATACCGCTACCAACATTGACAATAGTATTTACCACGAATTAAAAAATTCAAACAGGTTGGTCGGGGAATACCAATATCCCGGGGCAATTGGCGTTAAAACCGGTTATATGCCCGAAGCTGGACATTGCCTTGTCTCAGCCGCAAAAAGAGATGGACACACGCTAATAGGCATTGTTTTACACACTTACGCTGACACAGCGCCAGCCTCAGCTGATGAATCGCGAAAATTGCTTGATTGGGGATTTACCAATATCAAGTGGTTCAACTAATAGAGCTATTGTTTACAAATATCGTCCCATTTTTGAAGGGCGGCTTTAGCTGCTTCACTTTGTGCTTTTTGTTTAGAGTTGCCTGATCCCTCAGCGACTTTTTTGTCTCCCAGAAATGCGCCGACAACAAAAACCTTGGCATGATCGGGCCCATTCTCGGAAACAGTAGTGTATGACGGCGTAATACTTAAAACATCTTGTGCGAGTTCTTGAAATTTACTTTTTGAATCGTAATATAAACCTTGGTTGATAATTTCGGCAAGTTTATAAATAATATTTTTTTCAATAAATTTGTATGCAATTTCATACCCTTGGTCAAGATATATTGCACCTATCAAAGCCTCAAACGCATTAGCCAGTATCAAGTCTCGCGCTTTTCCGACATTTTTAGCTTCTCCGCGAGATGTCTTTATAAGATCATTTAAACCAAGGCGCTTAGCCTCGGCAGAGAGAGATTCACCTTTTACAAGCGCGGATCTCCAGTTGGTCATGACACCTTCAGGCTTATCGGAAAATTTGTTAAATAAGTATTGTGTCACGCAAAGCTCCAGAACAGCATCTCCTAAAAATTCTAATCTTTCATTATGTTCGAGCTGCAAGCTTCTGTGCTCATTTAAATACGATCGATGAATAAATACGTTATTTAAAAGATCTTTGTTTTTAAATTCAATACCGATAACTTTTTCAAAATCAATTGTCGTCACTTTTTTTATTGTCTCCAGAAGTTATTTTCTCATAAACAGTTCCGAGAACGCCGTTGATAAATTTCGATGAATTTTCTCCACCAAATTGTTTTCCCAACTCAACTGCTTCATTTATAACAACTTTAGCAGGCACGTCATTCTCGTATTTAAGTTCATAAATAGCAAGGCGAAGAATTGATTTATCAATAAGCGATATTTGATCCAGGGGCCATTCCGGAGCTGCTGCTTTGATTTCTTCGTCAATAGACTCAGTAGATTTAAGTGTACCATCAACAAGCTTCACTACAAATTCTGAGTCGGTTGCATCATTATACTCGTTAATATTGCGAGATTTTATTTCCTCAACATCAGCACCATCTCGAAAATCATATTCGAAAAGTGTCTGCATTGCGATCATTCTACCAAGATGTCGATTCATTTATCAAAAAAAATTAATTTCTATTCTTTTACGGATGAATCAGTTTTTTCTTTTTTCTGTTCGATAACCAATTTCCCATTATAAAAACCGCAGCTATCACAAACTGAGTGCATTCTCTTCGGCTCTTTGCAATTTGGACAATAATTTAGCCCGGAAACAGATTTCTTGTCATGCATTCTACGCATGCCTTGCTTTGAATTGTTTGTCCTTTTCTTTGGTTCTGCCATTTTCTCTCACATGTTTAATTCTTATACTTCAGCATTATCGCATAAAATTGAGGTTTTTTCAAGAATAATTATGCAAGCTTAGCATGACCGTCTTCTTGACACTTAATAGCAAGATTGATGCACTCTTCAGGATCATATCCGAGGTCATCACACCATCTTATCGTGCTAAATATTATATTACCTAGCTCCTTTTTTAAGTCGTCATCTGAGTGGACAGAGGCGTCTTTGGGCGCATTGCGCTCCCATCGACAAATGTCGCCAAAAACCTTTCCCATCCGAACGATAATATATGAGAGCGTGATTGGCTCCGCCGGTTCGCCCCAGATTTCTTTACCTTTGGCTAAAAGTTCTTTTATTTGCATATTTCCCTCCTGAATTATGATCCAAATTAATCATAACATTAATCTAAATTCAAATCTATTTGACCAGGTATCATTGACGAATACACAGAAATGTTATATAAATTAGGTGTCGCACGAAAGGAGTGAGACACCCGCCACCATGGAAGAAAAACACCGCATCAGGGTCTACTTTCCAGAGAGGACCTTCCCAACGCAGACAGAGGTGGATGTCGAGGATCCGACCAACCGAGAGGAGGTTCTACGAGCTGTCGCCGCCATGTTTGCATTGGACAGCGACGACGCTGTAAGAAATACTCCCGAGAGGGCTAGGCAGTGGTGTCCTAGTATGTGTTGGGACTTCAACGGCGAGCACTATACACTCAAAGACCAGCCGCCCAAAGCCCACCCACAAGAGGTATTCGCAGACAAGTACGTCTGTGGTCTTTGCCACGGAATCCATGAGAATGGCAAACCGTGTCCCTATATCGCCTAGAAGCCGAATCTCTTGGCTTCCAAGAAGAAGTGCCTGACGACCTCCACAAGGGGTCGTTCATGGTCTATAAAAACAAAAGGCCCTGGCGGGCATTTTTTGATTGAATATTAGTTTGGTTTATCATATGATTCAGGCGAAGACCGAAAGTCGAATGGTGGGCATTACCCCGACTGGTCGGGGTGGCCTCATCAGAGTGTTCTGGTGGTCGCTACTGGATTCGAACCAGTGACTTCTTCGATGTGAACGAAGCACTCTACCGCTGAGTTAAGCGACCAAATATTTAGAATTACGCTTTGAGTCCCGAAGAGCAACACTTTCGGAATCCCGATCGGCACGCATCGGGACTAAATGCCCAAATACCAGTATAATTTACCCTAATTTAAGCCTAAATACAACAAAAGCGGGCCAATGGCCTGCTTTTGTTATTTCGACCCTTTATTCAATTTTTAGTGTTTTGATCATAACAAGCTAACCTAAAAATTTCTTTAGAATGATATACAAGAGATCACACACCAATTTCGACGGCTTATTTATAATTTAATCTGATATTTCTATTGAAATCAGGATTATTTTTGTATATGATTATTTTGCCTATGAAGCTAAGATCATCAAAATTTTATGCAATCGCAATTGCTGGGATAATTGCGCTAGTTCCTACTGCTGTTAGCGCTTTTTGCCCAGTTTGTACTGTTGCTGTAGCTGCAGGGCTTGGGCTTTCTCGATATTTTAAGATCGATGATCTTATCACCGGAATGTGGATCGGCGCCCTCATGGTTTCTCTTACTTTCTGGATGTTCAATTGGATGAAATCAAAAAAAGTCGAGCCAAGATATATTTATCCTCTAGCCGCTTTGGCACTATATTTTATTACAATCTTACCGCTTTATTACACCGGTATTATAGGACACCCTAAAAATACTTTTTTGGGAATTGATCGATTGCTGGATGGAATGATAGCGGGGTCCGTTTTATTTGTCCTAGCACTGGTAAATTACAATACGTTAAAACGAAAAAACCACAATCATTCATACTTTCCGTTCCAGAAAATTGCTATGCCGGTCGGATATATCCTCATCGGCAGTTTGCTGATACACGGTCTTATTCAAATAAAAGTAATAAAATAAATTTATGGCAAATGACAAAGAAATTCAAAAGTTAATCAAAAAAGTAGAAGAGTCAAAAGAAAAAGGTTTTGACCTTTCTCTTGATGAAGATCTTTCAATTGCTGTAATGAACCTGGTTTCAATCGAAGAACATTTTTATTTTACCGCTGAAAAAACGAACAAAACAAAGTATTTCGATATGCTAAAAGAAGTTCGCGAGATACGCAAAGAAGTCATGCAAAAATTGGTTAAAGAGCCCGAAGGCGAGATCTGGTGCCTTTCAAAGCATCTTTTGGCAGCATCCATGCGGCTTATCGAAGTGGGAAATAAGGTCAATCTCAAAAAAAACCGCAAACAGGCAGAAGAATTTTATGAAAAAGCCTTTGATCTGTACTCATTATTTTGGGCGCTAAATATGAAAATTGTCGATTCCAAAAATATTTCTAAAATTGAAGATGCCAAAATCAATCGACACGAAGAAAAAGGCAAAGGTTTTCTTGGTAAAATAGGTGCGGTCGTAAAGCGTGCAATTGAGTGCTGTATTGAATAAAATTTCTCTGATTTTTCGCACTGATCAACACAGAAATATACTCTCTGGATTGATTAATTATTGGTAATTAGGTATAGTAAATTAGTTCAGTTTTAACTTTTGAGTTTTAAGTTATTAGTTAATTTTGGGCCCGTAGCTCAGTTGGCTAGAGCGCCTCGATGGCATCGAGGAGGTCGTCAGTTCAAGCCTGATCGGGTCCACCAGAATAAAATGAGTCCTTGCGACTCTATTTTAATTTGTTCTCCCCAAAGAGAAGGCTTGAGCTCCGGAAGGGGTCGGGAAACAAGAGTTGCCCGTATAGGAGGTTATTCGGAACCGAGGGTTTCGAAAGAGTGAAACGGGTTCTAATGTCTGATCGGGTCCACCAAAATAAAAAACCGCCCTTGATTCAGGCAGATTTTTTATTTTAAATTTATTTTTTATCAACTTTAATCGCCCCGTCGGGACAGTAGCGTCGACAATTGCCACAAGCGATACATTTTTCAAGGTTAATATCTGGAACCGGAGTGGAGAACACACCCAAATCTTCACCAAAAGATAATGCCTTAACTGGACATTTTTCTATGCAGATTCCACAACCCTTGCATCTTTCGGGCGAGATCGTGGCGATCTTTTCGGCATTTCTAAAAATATTATCTGTCTTTTTGGTCTCATAGATTGGCTTGGAAAAATTCTTGTGTTCAAAGACAATTTCATAACCGAAAGAAAACGCATCGTGATTCATTTCTGCAATTTCCTTGGTTTTAAATTTATCTTTCAAAATGCTATGTATGGAATCCCACGATATCTTTGGGTCAAAACCAAGCTCTTTGCACAAAGCACCATACATTAATACGTTATATGATTTCGGTGAAAATTTTTCTAAAGCATATCTGGTAGCCGGAACGCCAAGCCGTTTAACCCAAGGCTTTTTTAAATTTTTTGTGTCCATGTTTGAGGTATCGAAAATCAGCTTCGTATTCGGATTGATAACCCCTGCTACACGATCCATTGCTCGTTCTCCCATGACAAGCGCCACATCAGCAAATTCGAAACGGGGATAACGTATTTGGCCGTGAGACAGCGTAATATAAGCCACAGATGGCGTACCGCGCTGTTCGACACCAAAAGAGGGAATGTATGAAACATTGTATTTAGCAGAAATTGCAGCATTAAACAATGCCTTAGCAATTGTTTGAACCCCTTGGCCACCTTCACCTGCGAGGATAATTTTTATCGAATTATTATTCATTCGGTTTGATTTCTTCGACATGGTAGTATTTTTCCATATCCAAAAGTCGATTAAACGATTCCTTTGCATTGGTTTTCCAGTTTGTCGGACAGATGGAAAGAACCTCAACAAAAGAAAATAATTTGTTTTTAATTTGATTTTCAATCGCTTTTTTAAGTGTCAACTTAATAATTTCCGGCTGGGAAACAGAAACACGGGCGACAAATGCTTTATCATTCGCGATACAGCGGACTAGTTCGGGACCATGAAAGCCGGGACCAAATGATACAGGTTTACCCTTTGGCGTGGTCGCTGTTACTATTCCAGTTTCAGTAGTTGGCGCAACTTGGCCGCCGGTCATAGCATAGTTTTCGTTATTAACCAAAATAACAGTAATTGGATCGTTTCGAAAAGCTGCATGCAGTAAGGATTGTAAACCTATCGCATAACCACCGCCATCACCCATGTAAGCAATGGCAACTCGCTTTGGGTTTGCCATTTTGTATCCGACCATTGTCGGGTTTGTTCTGCCGTGATGAGTCTGAATAGTATCAAAATTGAAGAAATTCCAGGAGAGAAGTGAGCATCCTATATCTATGCCCAAAGTAACATTATTGGCAATTTCCATCTCGTCGATTGCGTATCCGAGGTGTTTTAACGTAATGCCATGCCCACAACCAGGACAAAATAAGTGCGGTTTAGTATTGCAATTCCAGCATTTTGGCATAATTTCATTCATTGCATAATCTCCTCGATAATTTCCTCAGGAGTAAATCCACGTGCGGGTTTGCCGTGCTCAATAATATCCAATTTTAGGCCAGCCAATTCGTATTTGATAATTCGGGCAAATTGATTAAGTGCTGATTCAAAAATGTGAATTTTTCTGACTTTTTTAGCTGCTGCAATTAATGAGGCGGAATCGATCGGATTTAGCGTTATTGGCCTCCACAAACCGATTTTTTTGTTACGAGTGAGCATTTTATCGATCGCATCTTTGCAAGCTTCGGCTACAATTCCGTGGGCAATGATTAATTCGTTTATTCCGGAAAGTTTATAAGATTCGGATTCAGCAATTGCATGTTTTGATTTCTTCCAATCCTTAATGTTTTCGTCCAGGACAGAACCGAAGGATTCCTCATCGGAGTAGCAGTTTCGAAGATAAGTGGGAGCAGCTGCATTTTCTTTTAAAATTTTATAAGCTGGCACTGGCTTTAAAAGCTTGGGAAGCTCTATTAACATTTCAGTTTTGCCGAGATATCCATCACCGAGCACAAAAGTTGGAAAGCGAAATTTCCATGCGGTTGAAAATGCTTTTGTTGTCAAAGTGTACATTTCATGTACGCTCGAAGCCGAATAAACCACACGCAAGCCATCGCCGTTTCCGCCAAACGAAGCCAAATTTACTTCCTGCTGTGAAAAATTAACAGTCCCTGTCGACGGGCCGCCGCGCTGCATCATAATCCCAACAAAAGGCAATCGCTCCATTTCTGCCATTGAGATCGGATCCTGTAAGAGAATATGCCCGGGCCCGGCAGATGCAGTAAAAGCCTTTACTCCAGCCAGAAGTGCCCCATTGACACAAAATCCGGCCGCGGTCTCATCCTCAGTTTGCAAATATGATAAAGATGAATTATCAAGAGATTTAGCTGCCCAGTTTTGTAAAATTTCCGTTGCCGGCGTTATTGGGTAGCCAAACATTATTTCAGCACCTCCCGCGATTGCCCCGAGAACAGCTGCTTCATTGCCTGTTACTAATTTTTTGTTTGTTTCCGACATGTACTCTTATTTTATTCGATTAATACTCTTTCTTACAAGCCTCCAGGGCAATAGCAAGTTCTTCGTTGGGTTTTATAACTTCATATTCATGAATTGGTAGGCGATCAAAGTTTTCAACAATCATATTTCTAATCACAGATGATCCCGCGCCAATCATGCCGGTGAAAATAAGCTTATCAACACTCCCGAGCAAAAATGTGTAATACGTTACATACTTTTGGATTCTTCTCACATATAGCTCAAGTGCAAATTTTGCGTTCTTAATGCCTTTCTCGGTTCTAATCATTTTTGGCTTAAATGCCGGATCTTCAATTTTCAAACCAGCAGCATATAAAACATTCAACATGTTGCCATCGGTCCCACTAACGCCCCTAAGTCCGGATTCTTTTTCAATTATTTCACGGGTACGATCCATGCCATATTTTTCGATAAGAAAGAAAATTATTCCCGGATCAATATCACCAGAGCGTGTTTGCATCATTAATCCTTCGTCTGGAGTAAAACCTAGCGAAGTTGCGATTGGTTTTCCTCTTTTAATTGCAGCAATCGAGCACCCCGCCCCAAGATGAATTGTAATGATATTCGATTTGGTTTGTGGGTCAGATTTTTTCATTGCATATTTATGTGATATGCCATGAAATCCAAAACGCCTGATTTTAAGATCTGAAGATATATTTAAAGGTAGGGGATAGGTAGCTTCTTCATCTGGCAACTCAGCAAAGAAATCAGTATCGAAAAACATCAGATGTTTTGCGTGGCCAAATAGTGGCTCGCACGATTTAATTGTCAGAATTGCCGGCGGATTATGAAGTGGTGCAAGCGAAGAAAAACTCTCAAGGATTTTGATATTTTTTTCCGTAGCTTGGACGCCATTTTCTAGCAAACCGCCTCCATGCACAATTCGATATGCAATAACATTTAAATGAACCTTATGATTTTTTATTTCTTTTGCCAAATACTTTGCTGCCACAGCATGATCAGCAAAGTCATCGTCACCGATATTATTGACCGACCCACTCAAAGTTTCACTAAAATTAGAATCGGGGTCAAAAACCTTATATTTTAATGATGATGATCCCGGATTAAAGACAGCAATCATTTATGCTCCAGTTTTTATTTAATAATCTCGGTTTGAAAGCCAGAAACAATTCCGCAAGCATTGGCATCATCCGTGTCAAGATGGACGTGGTTCAAAAAATTATCCTCAATTCGCACAATAATTTTACCCAATGTTGTCTGTCTTTCGCCAGATATTTTCACCGAAACAAAGTCCCCGTCGGATACTCCGGCTTTTTGTGCATTTAGGGGAGATAAGTGAATATGGCGCATGGCAACAATAGCTATATTATCGATAATTTCACCTTTAGATCCTATAATTCTAATTCTAGCTCCGTTTCCATCGCCAGATTCTAAATAGGGAGCATCTATTCCCAAGGATACGCTATCAGTCCTGGATATTTCCAATTGTGATTTTTCCCTAAACGGGCCAAGAACCCGAACCTTAACAATTCTGCTTTTGGGACCAACAACCTCAAGGGTTTCATTTGAGGCAAATTCACCCTTTTGGCTTAAATTATTTCGTATCGACATTTCAGATTTTCCAAATAATTTTTCAAAATCTTCCGCAGTAAGATGAATGTGGCGAGCCGATACTTCGATTGTGGTTTGCATTGTGCCTCTATTCTAAATAATTTATAAGACTTCTCCCGGAAAACTCTGATGGAATTTTAATATCCATGATGTTTAAAATTGTTGGGGCAATATCACAAATTGAATGTTTCAAAGAAATCATGCTTGAAAAATTTACCTGTCTGAATTGAGAGGTTGTGTTTTTTCTCGTTTCCGGTGAAACGACAATGAAAGGAACAGGACTTTTCGAGAACGTATCTAAATTGGCACTTCTTGCCATATTTTCCGCGTTTCCGTGACTTCCCGTAATCACCAGAGTTGTGTTTGTTCTTATCGATGCGTCATAAATTAATTTTAAACAATCATCAAGCGCGGCTACTGCCAAGGCGGTAGATCTCACATCTTTAGTATGAGCAAAATAATCAACATTTGCAAAGCCGGCGACAATAAAACACTCTTTGTTCTTCATCATTTGGTCAATCGTTACTTTGGCAATATAAGACGAAGACAAACCATGGTTCTTTGCAGAGTTTTCAGAAGACGTGACAATCATAATTTTTTCTTCAGGAAAATTATTTGATATCCTGCCATTAAAATAAAAACTTACTTCATCTTCATTTATGCTTTCCCCAACGTGAAATTGACCAATCCCAGACTTACTAATAATCTCCGATAAGTTTGGCGATATTGCCACACTTTTGAATACATGATCACAACTTACACTTTTAGTGTGTAAATAATCAGCAAACGGAATAAGCTTAAGATTAAATTTTCGGCGTGATTTTACGCTTTTTATACCATTAGCCAGAGATATAAAAAGCATTTTGACTGGTTCACCTGTTACTGAACTAAATATAAAGTTATCGAAATCTGATGAAATTCCTACGGCTTTACCATCGTTTACGATAATGGATGGCTCAATTTGGTGGGGTCTGACATTTTTTTCCTCGTTGGACTTTAGGACTTGCGATATCTCAAAATATTGTTTTCCTTCGCCCCAAATGATTGCATTGTAGGCCGAAAGAATTTTTGAATATTCCGTTATGTCATACGCTGAATAATCACTTCCGAATATTGATGCAATGATGCAATTACTGGTCTTTGAGGTAGAATCTTTTATCTTGTCCAGGACTTGGTAAAGTTCCTGGTATGAGTTATCCTTTGAAATTACCAAGTGGATATATACAGAAACCTCCTGATACGATGATGCCATTTTTAGAAGGCCATATATATATTCCAGGGAATATTCACTTTCATCTATTGGACAAACAAAATGAACGTTTGAGTCATGGGAAATTGCATTTAAAAATGTGTTGTTTAAAACCTCATTTTCTAAAAAATTTCCGCTCGTAAATTCATCAGCAATGATTTGAGATTCGCTTTTAACAAATCGACCAGCCGAGATTTGTGTATAACAAATTTGAGAATTAATACTATCATCGTTATTTTTCTGTAAATTGCTATGAGTCGATAGAACTGCATGGCCATATGATTGCCATAAATTATCGAAGTTCCTTGGGCCAGCTAAAAAAATTGCATTTCCAGCGCGATTTAGCGAGAAACCCCAGCCGTCCAGTATTATCAAACAAACTTTTTTCGAAGTAATCTTTTCCAACTAAATCATCTCCCGTTTTATGATTAAACTTTCTTTGGTTTTCATTTCATTTGGAACATCTATATTCAAAAGATCCAAAATACTCGGGGCAATATTTGATAACGAGCCGTTTGAGTTGAGTGAAATTTTATCTTTCAAATTATCACTTACCACAATAAACGGAACAGGATTGGTCGTGTGTTCCGTATCCGGATCACCGGTTTGCGGATTAACCATTTGTTCGGCGTTACCATGGTCAGCGCATATTACCGCGGTTCCGTTTTTACTCTGGATACTAAGTATTATCTGTCCAAGGCACTGGTCGACGAACGAAACAGCGTGCATGGTAGCCTTTAAATTTCCGGTATGGCCCACCATGTCAGGATTGGCAAAATTTACAACATAAAAATCATAAATATTTTTATTCAGCGCAGAGAGTACAGACTTTAAAACCTTATCGGCACTCATTTCAGGCTTAAGGTCGTATGTTCGAACCTTGGGCGAGGGAATTCTTAACCGGTCTTCATTCTTGTTTGCCTCATCAATGCCACCATTAAAAAAATAGGTTACATGAGGAAATTTCTCTGTTTCAGCAATATGTAATTGCTTCAAGCCGTTTTCTGATAAAACTTTGGCAATCGGATTTTCTATTTTAGGAGCTTGTATAATCGTTTTAAATTTTGTCATATCAGAGCTGTTCGCAAAGGAAGAAACAAAAAGGTTTTGGAGCTTTCTATGGTCGGGAAAGCGATCAATCGAATCTTTAACGAAACAATCAATTAGTTGGTTGACCCTGTCATATCTAAAATTAAAAATTATTATTGAATCATTATCCCGGATGGGAACGAAATGAAAATTTTTATTATTAATTATTCTTGGCTCAATAAATTCATCGGTTGTGCCAGCAGCATATGATCTGGAAAAAACTTCGTTAGCGTTTTCTACCGATTCTGCCTCAGATCGGACAAAACAATTATAAGCACGGGCTGTGCGCCCCCAGCGGTTATCGCGGTCCATTGCATAAAAACGGCCCATGATAGATTCGATCCTGCCAATACCAGCGCCTTCAATTATTTTGTTAACCTTGCCAATTAGCTCAATTCCATACATCGGATCAGAATCTCTGCCATCAGAAAAAAGATGAATGTATATCCGATTAAAATTTTTATCTTTAAAATACTTAAGCAATGCATCCAGATGCCGTATGTGGCTATGCGTGCCAACATCAGACAAGAGCCCCATAATGTGAATGTTGCTCTCGTTTTTTTCTGCATGTTCATATGTTTCACGGAGAATATCGTTTTTAAAAAAATCTCCGTTTTCTATCGCTGAATCGATAAGTGAGATATCTTGGTGTACAATTCTTCCAGCCCCGATATTTAAATGTCCAGCTTCAGAGTTGCCAGGCGCGCCGTCCGGAAGGCCAACAGCTAGGCCAGAAGCTTGTAGGGCGGTGGATGGATATTCACGCAAGAGACCATCAAACACCGGAGTAGATGATAATGTTATTGCATTTCCTCCCCAAGACGGGGCGATTCCCCAACCATCTAAAACAATCAACACAAGCGGAGACTTTTTAAAGCCGTTGTTTTTGGAACGTTTAAATAGATTATTTTCAAACATTAAAAAATCCCTCCCGAACCATTATACAATAATTTACAATTGAGTTTAAACCGATTTTTTGCTAGAATTAACGAGTGATAATTAACTGCGCCGCTGTGGTGGAATTGGTAGACACGCACGACTCAAAATCGTGTGGAGAAATCCATCCCGGTTCGAGTCCGGGCTGCGGCACCATCAAATATAAACATCATATATGAAATCATTTACCGAACAGGATCTTGAAAACATTTTTGCGGGGAAAAAAAATAAAAATCCTCGCCGTTCTTTATATGCTTTATATATAATTCTCACGATTTTTTTGGCTGCTGGTGTTTTTCTTTTAATCAATGGTCCAGCGGTACTTACAAAAATTAATTATTGGTATAAAAGCGACATTTCACAAGGAACTTCAGAAAACCCCGGCGTTACAAGTAGTGGCACAACTACCAACGACAATAATGCATCGGGCTCGCGCTCCGGAACAATATCGATTTCAGACAACACAATTTATGTGCAAAGAATTGGAATTAATGCTCCAATCACTTGGGACGTGGTTAACAGCCCTGATACCACATCAAAAGCTCTCGAAAACGGCACAATACATTTGGCAGGAACTGCCGACCCGGGAGAAATTGGAAACATATTTATTACGGGACATAGTTCGAACTATCTTTGGGCTCCGGGAAAATATAAAAGTATTTTTGCAACATTAAATAGGGTTGTTGTCGGTGATAAAATTTTTATCAAATATCAAAGCAGGCTTTTCACTTATACCGTTTCGAAAATTTTCATTACGAAACCTGACGATCTGTCTGTTTTGAATCAGGGAAAAGACTCAATTCTTACACTTGTCACATGCACACCAGTCGGAACTAGCATAAATCGCCTTGTTATTGTTGCATCGCAAACGAATCCCGACCCAGCCCTGAACAACATCAACAAAAACAAAACTGACAGCCAGACTCTGCCTTATGCGAGATAGGTTATCGGATATCGGCTATCTTATAACTTTCACCATCTAGAAAATATAGCTCTCTTCCCTTATTGCCGATTGTAAATCGAGTAGGATTGTTGGTGCTCAGAGTAACGAGCTTTGTGTCGTTATATCCAGATTTATCAATAACGTGAATCTCGTTACCAATTTGATATACGATATGATCGTCGTCAGGATACCACATTGGTGAATTTATTTGAGATGAAAATCGCGTTAGCAGTGATCCATTAACCCAAATTTCGTACCGATTAAATGTAAGGTCGTTTGTGGAATTTTCGGCCAAATAGCTATTTGGAGTATTCAAAAAATTAATTTTTGACTGATCAGTCAGCTCAGAGACTTCTGGATCTTTTAGAAATAGTTTTATCTCTTTAAACGTTACAAGTTTTCCAGGATCAATAAAAACAGATCTGTGCCAATTCTGGTATTTATCTTTTGATATGGTGATATCATAATAACCAGATGTGAAAGTTTTAGAGTACTCGCTCGTGTTATTTTCTTCTATGCCATTAATAACAATATGATCCGGAGTCGGGTCTGTAACCAGCAGTATCATTCCTGTGCGAATAACCTTAAAATTTTTCAAGTTGATCTTATATCCTTGGGCATAAAAAATAAGCCCAGACGCAATTATCACAATTACAAGTATTACGGCCAGTTGCCCTAGAATAATTTTTGGTAACCGCTTAACTCTTTTATTAGTCATGAAAAAAATATAGCACAATAGCTGGAATATGGCTATAAGTTGTAAATTGTGCTGTCATTAATCTCTGCGCCACAAATGATACTCATCTTGAATTTAGTAGCTATTTAGAATAGAATGTAACTGAATTTATCAAGGAAAAAATATGGCAAAATTTGTAATTGAAGGAAGCGCCGATTTATCGGGAATGGTCAAAGTTTCCGGGGCTAAAAATGCCGCCCTCAAAATAATTCCCGCAGCAATCATGGCGGATTCTCCTTCAACTATTCACAATGTTCCTAATATCGCTGATATTCGTACCCTTGAGGACATTATCAGATCGATCGGTGCCAAAATTGATGTCGATGGAAATTCTGTTACCATAGACCCTCGGCCAATAAACAGCACAAACTTGGATAGAAATTTAACCAAGAAACTGAGGGGATCAATAGTAATGGCCGGGCCAATGGTCGGAAAATTTGGCAAAGTTACATTTGCCCAACCCGGCGGATGCCTGATAGGGGCACGGCCTATCGATAGCCATTTAAACGTCATGAAACAATTCGAAATAAGCGTTGAAGAGCATGACGATTCATATTCTTTGACCGGAAAACCAAAGGCGGCCGATATTATATTGCCCGAACTTTCGGTAACAGCAACAGAAAACGCCATTATGACTGCTGTGATGGCCAGTGGAACCACGACCATTTCCGTTGCCAATGCTGAGCCAGAGATAGGCGATTTGATTGATTTTCTAAATTCAATGGGCGCAAAAATCCAGGGAAAAGACACCCACAAACTTACGATTGAAGGTGTGAGTGAACTTCATGGGGTAACGCATCGGGTTATACCAGACCGTATTGAGGCAGGAACTTTTCTCTGCATGGCAGTTGCCACAAATTCTTGTATAGAAATCTACGATGTCATACCGGACCATATGGCAATTGTGCTTAAAAAGCTTGCTGACATGGGTGCTAATTTCAGCATCAAAAACAAAGATGGGAAATATAATATTATCACCCAAAAACGCGGTGAACTAGAATCCATCGATATTGACCCGCGGACATATCCAGGCTTTCCAACAGATTTACAATCAGTTTATGCCGCTCTCTCCACCCAGTCAGACGGGCCAACCAGGATATTTGAAACTCTTTTCGAAAGCAGATTTGCATACATTAGCGAGCTTAAAAAAATGGGCGCAAACATTGCTGTTGAAAGCCCGCACATCGTCTATGTTTATGGGCCAGAGCCACTTGTGGGGTGCGAAATCGAAAGCAATGACATTCGTGGCGGAGCAGCGCTTGTAGCAGCTGCCTTGATCGCTAATGGAACCACCACCATAAACAACATTGAACTAATTGACCGTGGATATGAAAAAATCGACGAGAAACTTCATTCGCTTGGGACTAATATTGTAAGGAAATAATGTCGAAAAAAGTCGCAATCGATCTGGGGACCACGAACGTTCTCGTCTATTTGCCCAAAAAAGGCGTTGTAATAAACGAGCCTTCTGTTGTTGCTTTGCAAGCATCAGACAATAAAATTATGGCGATAGGGCAGAACGCAAAAGAAATGTTGGGGCGGACACCAGAGAGTATTATTGCAGCATATCCATTGAAGGATGGTGTGATTGCAAATTACAAAGTTACCGAATCAATGCTAAAAAATTTTCTAGATAGAATTCTCGGTAGGATTCGATTTTCAAAGCCAGAGGTCATGATTACTGTCCCGGCAGGGGTCACTTCTACTGAAAAGCGTGCCGTTGTTGATGCTTGTATTTCTGCAGGAGCAAAACACGCTTATATTATCAAGCAACCTATCGCCGCCGCGCTTGGCGCAGGAATTCCGATAGCCACCGCCTCAGGCAATATGATTATAGACATTGGCGGTGGGACATCAGAAGTTGCGGTAATCGCACTTGGAGATATCGTAGCCTCATCCTCTGCGAGAGTTGGTGGAATGAAAATTGATTCCGCTATTGCGAATTACATTCGTAAAAAATTCAATCTGATTATCGGCGACCAGACAGCAGAAGAAATAAAAAAGAAAATTGGCTCCGCTATGCCGGTAAAGAGGGAACAAAAAACGGAAATTTCGGGATCAAATGCCGTAACGGGTTTACCGGAAAGCATAATGATTTCTTCGGAAGATATGGTTAAGGCTGTGAAGTCTCCTCTTTTGGAAATAATAAATGCTGTAAAAGAGGTTCTTCAGAAAACCCCCCCCGAACTAGCCTCGGATGTTATGGATAAAGGAATTATACTGACAGGCGGCGGTGCAAAGCTGCGCGATTTAGACACACTCATGACGCGGGTTACGGGCGTTCCATGCGAAACAGCCGAGGATCCGGAGTTATGTTGTGTAAAAGGCGCCGGAATCGCCCTGGACAATCTGGAATCGTACAAAAAATCCATTTTATGGGCAAAAGAACAATAACATCACAGAATTTTTTCACAGATTTACACAGAAATGCATCATAGTTGTCAGTTTGTTCTGTGCCTTTCTGTGTGATCATTCTGTGAGGTAATTTCATCTGAGGAGTGCAATGCTGATCGGAATTGATGCATCACAAGCAGCGAAAGAGAAAAAAACAGGAGTTGAAAACTTCGCTTTTGAGCTTATCTATCATTTACTTATTTTGGACAAAAAGAATAATTACATTTTATATAGTGATGCCCCGATTCAATTTCCGCAAAAATTTAAAAATGCCAAGTTTATAATTTCTTCTCAAGCACGTTTTTGGCATAATTTAAAATTGCCGCGGCTGATACAAGCTACCAACCCAGACGTTTTTATTTCTCCAGGATACATGTTACCACTTGTAAATGGAGTGAAAATGATTCCCGTCATTCACGACTTCGGATCAAAATTTTTTCCTAAAGCATATTCTCAAAAAGATCGTTTTTTACAAAAATTATCTCTTGGCAGGGCAGCAGCAAAAGCCAATGCAATTATATTTATCAGCCAACAGACTATGAATGATTTTAAGCATTTCTACCCAAAATATAATCAAATTATGGGGGTCATCCACCTCGGATACGATAAAAATCAATTTAAACAAAGTTCTAATTATAGGCCAACCAAACAAAGCTATATTTTGTCCGTAGGCAGGCTGGAGGAACGCAAAAATACTAGAAATCTTGTTGCCGCCTATGGAATTTTGAGAAAAGATCACCCGGAAATTACGCACAAATTGGTAATTGCAGGAAAAAGAGGATTTCGTTTTGGGGAAATTGACCGCGAAATTCGTGCACTAGGCAATCTTTCAAAAGATGTTATCATTCCTGGTTTTATTCAAGAGAAAGATTTGCCCGGATTATATATAAACGCTGATGTATTTGTTTATCCTTCTTTATATGAAGGTTTTGGTATTCCCATACTTGAATCATTTGCGGCACAAACGCCAATTGCATGTTCAAATGCATCTTCGATTCCTGAAGCAGCAGGTGATGCAGCAGTCTTTTTCAACCCGCATAAACAAAACGAAATTGCTGATGCTATTTACAAGCTGATCAGTGATAAAAAACTTGGGCAAAAGTTGGTCCAAAAGGGTTCCGAGAGATTAAAAGAATTTAGCTGGGAAAGAACCGCACAAGAAACATTAAAAATAATTAATCTAACATACAATGGCAAATAAAAACGACATCAAAATTGCAATCGTGCATGATTATTTAATCAAAATCGGTGGTGCTGAGAGAGTCCTCCTCGAAATGCACAAAGTTTTTCCAAATGCACCGATTTATACGCTACTTTATGATGAAAAGGGAACCAAGCGAATATTTTCCGGTAAGGGCTTCAAAATAATTACATCCCGGCTTCAAAAACTACCAAAATTTATCCGGAACAGACAAAAACTTCTTCTTACAAAATTTCCTCAAGCAATCGAAGATTTTGATTTATCGGATTATGACATTGTAATTTCAAGTTCAAATTCATTTGCTCATGGCGTTATTACTCGGCCAAACACCTTGCACATATCCTATTGTTATTCTCCAATGCGGTATGTGTGGGACTGGCACCATGAGTATCTTGCCGAAAATAGTATAGGCTTTGGTTTGGTCGGGATTATAATCAGAAACATGCTTAGTAAAATTCGAGTTTGGGATAAAAGCGCTGCAGAAAGGGTAGATAGCTGGATTGCGATTTCTAAGACTGTGGAATTAAGAATCCGGAAGTACTATCGCGCCAGCGCAAATGTCGTCTACTCTCCGGCAAACATTAAAAATATACAGCCCACCGGCAAGAAGCCTGAAAATTTTTATCTGATAGTATCAAGGCTTTCGCCATATAAAAAGATCGATTTGGCAATTGAGGCTTTCAACAAAAACGGCAAAAAATTATTTATCGTTGGCGAAGGTTCTGATTTCGACAGGCTAAAATCAACGGCAAAAAATAACATTTCTCTTCTTGGTTGGCAAAGCGACCAGACAATTGCACAACTCTATGCCAGGGCCAAAGCTTTTGTTTTTCCGGGTGAAGAAGACTTTGGGCTTACCCCTGTTGAATCAATGGCTGCCGGGAGGCCCGTCGTAGCGTATAGAAGAGGCGGGGTAACCGAATCTGTGATTGATGGTAAAACAGGGGTATTTTTCGATGAACCAACAGCAGATTCGTTGAATGATGCCATAAATAGGCTTGAATTGATTTATGAAAAAATTTCACCGGACGCATGCCAGGAACAAGCTAAAAATTTTTCTACAGAGAAATTTGCTTCTGATTTTGAGAAAACAATTTTTGCAGAATATGAAAAACATCAAAAAATGATGGAAAAAATATGAAAATTAATTTATTTGGCATTAAACTTGATCCCTTGAGCCAAGACGAGGCTAGGGAAAAATTTGTATCTCTTGTCGAAAATTCCAAACAAACAAGCATTATTGCAACTGTGAATTTGGAATTTGTATGGAATGCGCTTCATGATCCGGATTTTAAGCAAGTTCTAAATACAAAAACTAAAATTAATTCAGTTGATGGAGCGGGTATTATATTAAACTACGGATTGGTAAATGCATGGCGGCCAAAAACCCCTGTCATAAAACAAATTTACGTATTTTTTCAGTGGTTTTTGGCGTACTTATTTTTTCCAATCAGTATCGCTATTTATAGAAATTTTATCCCGGGTACAATTGCAGGATCAGATTTTATCTGGGACATTGCCAAAATATCAGCGCAAAACAATTACCGAATATTCCTTCTAGGATATTCTAAGGGGCTTGATCCAAATGTCGTTGAGAAAGCCTCTCTTAAGCTGCAAACAGATATCAATGATCTGAAGGTTGCTGGAGTGTATTCAAGCACAGATTCCATCGCTGACGAGAAAAAAATAATTGAAGTGGTCAAAAAGTCTTCTGCTGATATACTTTTAGTCGGATTTGTCTCTCCAAGGCAAGAAAAATGGCTTGCAAAAAATTTAGCTAAAACCGGATGCAAAGTTGGTGTTGGCGTGGGCGGTACGTTTGATTTTATCGCCGGTGTTCAAAAAAGGGCACCGCGCTGGATGAGTAAAATTGGCATCGAGTGGCTTTATCGCTTAATTCGTAGCCCAAAACGCATAAAACGCCAAATGGCCCTGCCAAAAATCGCTCTCAAAGTTCTAGTGGAGAGGATAAAATAATCACCTGTACTATTAATTGATATTTTGTTATATACTACTTTTGTCGTACTAGCCTGAAATGAGGGAGGTGTTGAGGTATGATCCCAGAGAGACCGCTCTCTGTGAAGATCAACATGGCCATTGACGAGTTCATTAAGGAGTCGCCATGGTGTAATCGGTCGCTCGTCAGCAAGATTCGGGCACAACTCCAGGCTTCGCGTTTCGTCATGCCGGAGCGGCTCTGCGATATATCAGAGCTCTCCGACCTCATCACCACTTTGTACGAGATTCTTGACCTCGATGGTGACGGGGAATTTCGACGAGTTCTTGACCTGGAGCTTTCCCTGGAAGATGGCAATAGCTTCTTCTACGAAACCAGCAAAGATGTGGGTCCCCAGACACCTGGAGATATGCTCTTCCAGGCCCTGGTCGAGAACCTCGAGCTCGACCAGGAGAGCTGAATATGCGTCTTGCCCCGACAGGCACTGGCGCATCCGAAATCATTTTTTTATATATTTCTATAATCTCCTTGCAAGAGATCATAATTTTAGTTTACAAAATAATATCTTAAAACCAACAGACGAGCGCCCGAAAGCACTCGCCTGATTCTCCCCCCACACACGTCTAGGCTACCGCCGCACTGACGGCAGCAAACGACTCCTCGAAGAGATCCGCTACGCTGGACAAAAATGCCTGACCGACATTTCTGCGCGCATGGAACTCAATGCCGACCTCAACTTCCTTACCGTCGAAGTTGAAATGGGCATGTTTGACATTCGCTTCGCGGCTGAGATTCCTGCAGGTGTCATTTAGCATCGCGAGAACTGTAATGACGCTAGCATTGTCTGCATGACCGCGTTCCCTTGTTTTCCCTTCACCGTCGTAGTACCGCCCTGTAGCACTGACGCCCTCCTGCGTCAGTCCGTCTTCGAGGACGATGCCCAGCCTTACGTACGCCAGTGTATTGCCGGCATTTGCCTTAAGGTGCGCTACACCCAGACCAGAAATCCGGCAATGCGGACGGCCACGAAACAAGTACGTCTCAGCCATCGAAGCAAAACCCCCTCCGTGTAGATAACAATCACTGATCAGTTCTAACACATTTCTGTATAGTAGTCAACTCTGCAATAAAATATAATTGATATATTCACTTGCACAGTGATTTGTTTGACAACAATGCTATAATATTTATGTATTCTTAGTCTCTAACCTAAGGAGTCATATGGCGAATGATGAAAAGGAGATCGGAGAAGTAACGCACTATTTTGACCACATCGGGGTGGCGGTGATAAAGTTTTCGGTAAGCTGTAAAGATGGCGATGAAGTTCATTTTATGGGCCATGGTGCCGACTTTACCCAAAAAGTGGAATCGATGCAGAAAGACCACGAGGATGTAGCTGAGGTAAAAAAAGGCGACGAAGTTGGAATGAAGGTTAGCAAAAAGGTCAAAGAAGGAACCAAATTATTTGCCGCATAATCAACGCTAAATATACAAAAAATGCCCAAGGGGCATTTTTTGTATATGATTGAATGAACAATTTCCGATTATGTTTAGAAATTAGTAATTAGAAATTAGGATTTAGGCGAAGTATTTGGCCTACCAACCTCCGCCTCCGCCGCCTCCGCCTCCGCCACCAGAAAAACCGCCGCCGCCCGAGCCGGAGCTCGAAGGTGAAGAATTAATAGTTGATGCCATATTTGATGACATGTTCGAAATAGTCTGGTTGAAAGTATCGGGATCAAAATGGCTGATAGATCCTGCATACCAAATCGGCATGTAGCTGGTAATATATTTCTCTCCATAAATCGCCTTCATTTTCTCAATCCAGAGCGTAGTTATGCCAAACATGATGGCGTAGGGTAAAAATTTTTCGAAGATATTTTCTTTCTCATTAAACTTCGCTCGATATTTTTCGGCTGTCTCCATATACATTCGAAGCCCTTTTACACGAAGATTGAATTTTGCCCCCTCGATTGTTCGCCTTCGCATCAAGAATGAAAAAATAAATAATATTATTCCTGATAATATTCCAGAGATTATTACCATCCATCCCAAATATCCAAAACCAATACCCAAACCAGTAAGTACTGCCGCGATACTGATAAAAGCGCCCTGCATTGCGCGGCTACTCTTCCATAGATATTTTTTTGCGACCAAATTATCTTGAACCCTTGAAGTAAGGCCGGGAATATTTACATAAAATTTATTTTTCATGTCCGAAAGAAGTTTTGTATCTTCGCTATTAAATATGTCGGATAGAAGTTCGGCTTCATCGTCCGTGAGTGCATCTTTCGGTTTTTCGAGCTTAATCATTTTATAATCCACATGGCCAAATATTCCTTTTTTGGGAATCTCTTCTATCTTTAGAGCACCTTTTACCGCTAAATTAATAATCGTAGCTGAGATGAATTGGCTTTTTAATTGGCCATCTGCTTCAACCATCCCGAGTGACATTGGCGACATTTTTTCCGGTATTTCAAATTCCGGAACTACTGTTGGATTAATCTTCGGGTCCTTGCCAAATTTCGACCAAAATAATATGCATAACATTAGCACCAAAAGAGGAATTAGCAGATATAAATACACACCGTAAAGGTCAAGAAACGTTGGCTTGTAGGGCACAATGATGTTTTTCGGAAATGTTGCTGACAGAGTAATTCCTTCCTTTTCGACCAGTATCCTATCATTTGGACTTTCGACCATTAAATTCTGATTATCGATCCATGACATCGAAGCAGTGTTATTTGTGCTCATGCCATATTTGCCACTATATAAATTGGTCGTAGTATTGCCCTTATTCGCACCATCAGGAAATTTAATATAAGCGGTAAATTTATCAGTCTGTAGATCCCAAAAATTACCGTTGAGATTCCAATAGAATTCGTCAAAATCGGAATTTCCACTTCTGATCCCATTCAATACTTTATATTTAATCTCGTATTCGTTAATTCCAGATACCGTTGTGTTAGGATCACCAATTTTCCAAGTAATGGTGTGATCTCGGTAATCATTAGTGGTTTGATATTTGTATGGTTGTCCTTGAAAATTAGTAATGCTAATAAGCTCGATATGCAGATTGTTTGTCTTATTTAATTCAGGCGAATAAACAGTAGGCAACATTCTAAATATTCCATGTTTCCCCACGCAATCTCCGCAATCAGCAGTGATTTTTTCATCAATACTTAAAGATGAATCCTTGTTGATAGTAATATTGCTATCAAAATTCTTGATATACCAATAGTCAACATTGTCCCGAGCCAACGCCTTGATCGGAAAAATAACGATTAGTGCAAACACAAAACTCAATAAATACTTTTTCATATTTTAATTATAGATAAATTAATAAATAATAATAGTCTGCTTCGGCCATACAAGAGCCCTCAACCACACCGACGTACAGCCCACAGATTAAACACGGCTATTTTTCAAATAGTAGGATTTCTAGGGCTGAAAGCGGGTACTGAAATACCCGAAGAGCTTCGGCCAGAAAATCATTCAAATTTTAGCGTGCGGGTGGTGGGGTTTTAGGGGTAGGAGGGGCGCCTCGCAACTAGCTCCTCATATCCCTAATAAAATGGCAATCGAATTGATATCAGTCTAGAAATAATGTAGATTGAAACTAATGAAAGATGAACGTGTTCAAAAACTTGAAGACGAGATTGTGAAGATCAAATCTCGCAATTTAAGTGTAGAGCTCGATAAAGCCTGGGAAACAAGTTGGGCTAGGCGAATCCTTATCGCAGTTTTTACCTACTTGGCAATTTCGCTTTATCTTTTAGCAATAAAAATTGACCAGCCATTTCTAAATGCAATAGTACCGACGGTAGGATTTATGCTCTCGACGCTAACTTTGCCATGGTTTAGATCTATTTGGGAAAAAAATAAAAAATAAATTGATCGTCGAAATTTCGACGATCGTTCAGTTTTTGACGACATAAATGATCAAATAACAGCCATGATTAATTTAGATGAATTAAAAAAATTTTTATACGAAGCCAATAAAAACGGCTACGCTGGTGATGGCAATGAAGTCTCACCGCAGCGCCAAGGTTTTGACGAGATTGAATACAAAGAAGGGGATTGGCTGTTTCACGATTCATATACAGGACACTATTTCGCCCCTGGGCAGGAGATCGTTTATTTCGAAGGCAAGCCTGTTTGGGCAATGGCATACGCCGGTGGCATGGCTTTTGATCACCACGGCGACAAAGAACTCACGAAAAAGACGATCGAATTTTTAAAAACGGCTCTTCTTGCGATGGATCCGGAATCACCTTTCCGTGGGCCCCAGCATTTTCATGATGGCAATTTTGAATACTTTAGCGCACTTACTGGAAATATCGAAGACTTTGCAGACAACGAATATATTGAATATAAGGATGAAGTCGTATTCTCACAGAACTTCATCGGCGGGGTTATAATTAATTAGTTTTAAAACGCCAAGAGCGGGCCACACAGGTCCGCTCACGGCTCTCCACCTCCTATCACTTCTTCTTCGGCACGAATATGCCGGATTCGTTCAGGGCGTAATCGTCCTCGTCCTCCTCGGGCTTCTCTTCTGGGACAAGACCCGGATCTTGGATCAGCCCCATGCGCCACTGTCCGAGACGAACAATCTTTTCGGGAGGAAGAAGCACCACGTCTTTGAAGATCGGGCTCGACTCACAGGCGACAGCCAGGCTGTTGTAGGCGCGGGCGCATGACGACCGCATCTCGCTTCTGCCCATACGATACGCCAGATCGTCGAGCAACGAACACTGCCGCGGCACTTCGAATGCATCGAAATCCATGCAGATTTCCATCTGTTCCAGCACATCCGTCAGGGTGCGCTGGATCCATCCCGCCACCATCTGAATGTTGAACCATCGCATGCATTCCGCCAGGGCTTTCAGCGCGTCGTTGGTAGCCTCCCGAATGGCCTCGTGGCGAATCCACTCGCTTCGCAACAAGTGTATTCGTGCGTTGTGCTCTTCAAATTCGGGAAACATGACACGAGCAGCGCCTTCGCCTCTCACTTCTGCGACGAAAGTCTTGAGCCACAAGGTTAATCCAGCCATCTGCTCGCGCAGATGAACGTGTGAAATGAAGTCAAGGAGGCACGAGTTCTTGCCGAACTCTTCCTCTACATCCTCGCGGGAGAGGATATATCCCTGGTTGTTGAACACGCCCGACAGGATGCTGTAGCGTGTCTCTGTGTCGGAATCGAACTCTTCAACCACCTTACCCACATGTGGACCGATCGGAATATCCTTCAGGTACATCGGGATCATGGTTTTCTCCTGTTGGGTGCTGGATGATGTGCGCAATCTTTTTTAACATATTTTACCGGATTTGTCTATCATTTGATCAGATATCTCAAATATTTGGGAATGTTATAAATAAAGGATATTTGATCTTAAAATAATTTTTTGCTAATATAATTTCGTCATTATTAAATAGGAATCTACTATGAGTACGAAGTACATCTATTATTTCGGTGACGGAAAAGCCGAAGGCAAAGCGGAAATGAAAGCTCTCTTGGGCGGTAAAGGCGCAAACCTTGCCGAAATGTCGAATTTAGGCGTTCCGGTCCCATCAGGTTTTACTATCACGACCGAAATGTGCAATTACTATTACAACAACGGCAAGAAACTGCCGAAGGACTTTGACTCCGAGCTTGCACCAATGCTTGCAAAAGTTGAAAAGTCAACCGGAAAAAAATTCGGCGACGCCAAAAATCCGCTCCTTCTCTCCGTCCGTTCCGGCGCCAAGTTCTCGATGCCGGGTATGATGGATACGATCCTAAACCTTGGCTTGAACGATGAAACTGTCAAAGGCATGGCCGAGCTTACCGGGAATTCCCGATTTGCTCACGACGCCTACCGAAGATTTATCCAGATGTTCGGAAATGTCGTACTTGCTATCGACAAAGACAAATTTGAACATGTTCTAGATCTTGTCAAAGACAAAGCCGGTGCTAAACTTGATACCGACCTCACCGCCGACGATCTTCTAGATGTGATCGACGGATATAAAAAATTGGTCAAGAAAGAGACCGGCAAAGAATTTCCAGAGGATCCGGCTAAACAACTTGAAATGGCCTACAAAGCGGTATTCGAGAGCTGGGGCAATGACCGAGCCAATACTTACAGAAACTTGAATAACATTCCTCACAATTTGGGAACAGCCGTAAATGTCCAGGCAATGGTCTTCGGCAACATGGGTGATGACTGCGCCACCGGCGTCGGATTCACTAGAAATCCTTCCACTGGTGATAAGGAGTTCTACGGTGAATTCCTTACCAATGCACAGGGCGAAGATGTTGTAGCCGGCGTACGCACGCCGCACCCGATAGCCGATCTCAAGAAGGAGATGCCAAAAGCATTTACAGAGCTCAAGGCAATCACAGACAAACTTGAAAAACATTATAAAGATGTTCAGGATTTTGAGTTTACCATCGAAAGAAACAAGCTCTACATGTTACAGACCAGAACCGGCAAAAGAACTGCCCAAGCTGCTGTCAAGATCGCTGTTGATTTGGTCAAAGAGAAAATGATCGGAGAAGACGAAGCTGTAATGCGGCTAGAACCGGAAACTATCGACCAGCTTTTGCACCCTGTCATCGATCCGAAAGCTACGCTTGAGGTTATCGCAATGGGACTTCCGGCCTCTCCCGGTGCCGCTGTCGGTAAGGTCGTTTTCGACGCAGATACCGCTGCCGAACTTGGCGACAACGAAAAGGTCGTCCTGGTCCGCGCTGAGACCTCACCGGATGATATCCACGGCATGTACGCAGCACAGGGAATCTTGACCTGCCGCGGCGGTATGACCAGCCACGCCGCAGTTGTTGCCCGCGGAATGGGCAAAACATGCGTTGCCGGCTGCGGTGATATAAAGATTGATGAAAAAGCGAAGAAATTTACTGTTGGTTCATATACAGTCAAAGCAGGGGAATGGATCGCCCTAAACGGCTCTACCGGCCAAGTCATCCTTGGCGAGGTCAAAACAATCGAGCCGGAGATCAAAGCCGAATTCAAGACTCTCATGGGCTGGGCTGACAAAACCCGCGTCCTCGGAGTTCGCACCAATGCAGACACGCCGACTGATGCCAAGACCGCTCGAGAATTTGGCGCCGAAGGCATCGGCCTCTGCCGCACCGAACACATGTTTTTCGACGAGAAGCGCCTTCCATTCATGCAACAGATGATTCTTGCCGATACCGAAGACGAAAGAAGAAAAGCCTTGAAAAAGCTCTTACCTTTCCAGAAAGAAGATTTCCTTGGCCTCTTCCGCGAAATGAAGGGTTTTCCGGTAACCATCCGTCTTTTGGACCCGCCTTTGCATGAGTTTTTGCCAAAGACAAACGAGGATGTCAAAGCTCTTTCGAAAAAAATCGGTATTTCTGAATCCAAGATCAAACAGGTTTCTGAAGATTTGCACGAATTCAATCCGATGCTTGGCCACCGCGGTTGCCGCCTCGGAATTACATATCCGGAAATCACCGAGATGCAGGCTGAAGCTATCATCTCTGCCGCTTGCGAACTTGCGAAAGATGGATTTAAGATCGTTCCGGAAATCATGATCCCGCTTGTAGGCAATGTCAAGGAGTTTGAGAACCAGAAGAAAGTTGTTGATGAAACTGCTACCCGAGTCATGTCCGAATACAAAACCAAGATCGACTATAAGGTTGGCACAATGATCGAAGTTCCACGAGCCGCTGTAACTGCAGACGAGATCGCTGAGAAAGCTGAATTCTTCTCCTTCGGAACCAACGACTTAACCCAAATGACAATGGGCTTCTCCCGCGACGACGCCGGCAAATTCATCAAAGTTTACAAGGAAATTGGCATCTTTGACGCTGATCCATTCCAAACTCTCGACCAAGACGGTGTCGGCAAAATGGTTGAGATTGGGATCGAGAAAGGCCGATCATCAAAGAAGAATCTGAAAGTCGGCATCTGTGGAGAGCACGGCGGAGATCCTACCACAATTCACTTCTGCCACAAAGTAAAGATGAATTATGTTTCCTGCTCACCATATCGCGTCCCAATCGCCAGACTTGCCGCTGCACAAGCCGTAATCGCCGCGAAATCCGGAATCAGCTATACTTCCAAATAGTCTCGCCCTGAGCGAAGTCGAAGGGAATTTCCTATACATCGAAATAGTTAGCCTGATTCTATATTAAAACACCGCCCTGAACACCGGCGGTGTTTTTGTGTTTACATCCTTTTTAAAGGTTTACAAACTAAACAATTTATGTTAAAACAATATCGCCGCAATCACACCAATACTCAGGAGGAAAAAATGCTGTATTTCGCGGTTTCACGGAACAATGGCAATGCCGCCATTATCCACAATCACAGGCTTGCCTGCTTGGTAGTCGGGCAGCGGCTCTTCGTCAAGCTTGCCGACCAGGGCAACGGGATGTATCGGATTCCTCAAGCTATGGCGCGGATCCCCAAGGCGAGACTCTTCGTCAACCTGATGGATGTGAGCGTACCCACAAATACGGACCGCATCCACCTGGACGACCAGAAGGAGGGAATTGCCTCGAGCACAACCGCAACCAACCCGGACAAGGAGCCGCAGTCGGTGTGCTTCATCACCGCCGGCCGCGTCATCTACCACCGGAACGGATGCTACACGCAGGTATGCGTTTCCATCCAGAAGACCGATCCGCTTCTCTTCCAGGTCGTCTGCGTGGAGGAACGGGATGTCCACCTGGACCGCCTTGATGGCTGGGTTAAGCGCGAAGTTCGCGCGCTTCTTGCCAAGGAGAAAGCGAGGAAATCGCCGACCCAGGAGCGAATCTTGGGCAAGAAGAAATCGCCGACCGACGAGCAAAAGAAGAGGCGCGCCGACAAGCAGAAGCGCCTTGCTCTTCAGGGCAAGGATACGCGCGGCGCAAAGGACCGAGGCCGAGGGGGCAGGAGCCACTAGAACTGGAAAAGAGGGGATGATCATTGAGCGAATCGGCGTGCCGGTTCGTTCTTTGATTAAGAGGGTTGTAATTTAAGTATATTGTGTGATTATGCCAACCGAAGGCAAGAAACACTACAATTCACGATCGTTGACAGATCAGAATTAATATGTTAATATTATTCAATCTTTCGGGAGCAAATGTTTGGAATTATTTCCGATTATTTGCTCCCGAAAGGTGGCAAGGGGGCACTGACTGATAACGATCGGCAGTGAAAATAAAGGTGATGTCGATGTTAAAGATTCAGGACGTACTGGCTGGCATGGGAGTAGTTGAGCTAATCGAGCCCGAGGGTCCGATCCCGGAGAACGCCAATGTGATCGGGGACCTGCCCGAGGAGCTGAAGCGCCTGTACAGCCTCATCGAGAGCTTCCGGCCGGAGGCCGAGGGCATCTTGAAGAAACTCGATGAGATCGAGGAACAGGACACAGACGACAACAAGGACTTCCTGCGCCAGTGCCTCGAGCATGCAGCGCGGGTGAAGCTCATCACGGACATCTACGACTACGAGATGAAGGCTGTCTTCGGCCTTTTCGGCGAGCGGCACTACGGAGTCGCGGCAGGTTGGAAGGTCTGGACGAGGGACAAGTCCACATGCACCTGCCCGCAGTGCACCGTCGAGCGCATCATGGAGGCTGCACCCGCAGGCAGCGTGGGTATCGTAATGATTGGCTGCGGCATGCCGCAGCCGCCGGCGCTGTAGCGTCAAGTCTTGGTGAACTGGAGGTGGTACTGGTGCTCCGACGACGTTTGTCGGAGCAAGACCAGAGCAATTAATTTATTTAATTCCTCTGGTCTTTTTATTTGTGTTTTAATTGGCCCGCATTGGTTTTAACCTTTAGAAATTGATTATTTTCAATTCATACTGGTACAACTTGAGCAATCATCAAGCTTACAACCTCTTAATTCATCGAGATACAATCCTTGACTTAAATACTAATTAATGATATACTTTCGAAGTCTCGAAATCGTTCTTTAGATTTCCGAATTAAAACTTCGACGTTCTTAAAGAGCTATTCGAAGTTTTAATATTAACGCGAAATCTCGCGTAGGAAATTGTATGCAAAATTTTAGATCTCACCAAAAACGTTCTTTTGATCGTGGATTTTCCCGGTTCGGAAAACCAAATTTTAGTAAGCCTGCTCACGGAAAATTCAGTTCACGTCCGCGCTACTCAAACTCACAAAATTCTCGTCGACACAACAGGGGTGAAGTGATTGATATTCAGCGCTTTGTAAAAAAGGCAGTTCCAAACACCGCCACGAATCACGTAAAAATTATTCACAATTTTGCTGATTTTTCTTTCTCACAAAAAATTAATATGAACTTGAAGGAAATCGGTTACGAAACTCCAACTCCAATTCAAGACCAATCGATCGGGCATGTTATGTCCGGTCGCGATATTCTAGGACTTGCCAATACGGGGACTGGGAAGACAGCGGCATTTTTGCTACCTTTAATCGATAAATGCTTTCGCGACAAGAATCAAAAAGTTCTTATCATTGCGCCAACTCGCGAACTTGCCCAGCAGATAAATGTCGAATTTCGCAAATTTGCCAAAGGCATGGGAATATATTCGGCAATTTGCGTCGGCGGCGTACCTATCTACCGCCAGATATCAGATCTCCGCAGCCATCCCAATTTCGTCATTGGTACTCCCGGACGTCTCAAGGATCTAAAAGACCGGGCCAATATTAATTTTTCATTTTTTCAAAATATTGTTCTCGATGAAATCGATCGGATGCTCGATATGGGCTTTGTCGATGAAATTAAACGAATTCTGGCCGAGCTTCCAGACAAACGTCAATCGCTGTTTTTCTCTGCAACGCTACCGATAAAAATCGAGACTCTTGTCCGTGAATTTTTAATTAACCCTGTCATTGTAAAAACCATCACTGGTGAGACAGCGGCAAATGTCGACCAAGATATTGTAAAAGTGCACGCTGATAATAAGTTCAATCGATTGACAGATATTTTATCAAAAGAAGGCTCCAAAAAGGTCCTTATTTTCTCAGAGACCAAGCGCGATGTGGAAAAACTCACTAAAAATCTCGCAGAGAGTGGATTTCGAGCCGATTCTATCCACGGAGACAAGCGCCAAAACCAACGCCAGAAGGCGCTATCAAAATTTCGCGATGACCAAATTCAAATTCTTGTTGCCACAGATGTCGCCGCGCGCGGACTTGACATCAGTAATGTCTCGCATGTTATCAATTACACAATTCCCCAGACCTATAATGACTATATTCACCGGATCGGCCGCACTGGAAGAGGGAATAATAAGGGATTTGCGCTCACTTTTGTCGAAGCAAACTAGATAATATGAAATTAAGAAATGTTGCCCTTCGACCTCGCTCAGGGCAAGAGGATTGATATGATAAAAAATGTCGCAATAATCGCTCACGTTGACCATGGCAAAACCACCCTTGTTGATGGATTTTTGAAGCAGTCAAAAACATTCCGTGAGAATGAGGCCTTAATGTCGGAAACTCTGATTTTAGATTCGAACGATCAGGAGCGCGAGCGGGGAATTACGATTCTTGCCAAAAATACTTCTATCGAATACAAGGGAGTGAAAATAAATATTATTGACACTCCGGGACACGCGGATTTCGCCGGAGAGGTCGAGCGAACGCTGAATATGGCAGACGGCGCTATCTTGGTGATTGACGCCAAAGAGGGGCCAATGCCCCAGACCAAGTTTGTCCTTAAAAAGGCGCTCGAAATTGGCCTTAAAATTATCGTTGTCGTAAATAAGATCGATAAAAATAACGCTGATATCGAAAATACCTTGAATAAAACTTATGACCTATTTCTAGAACTTGCAAAAGATGATAGCGAGCTCGATTTTCCGATCTATTATGCAATCGGGCGGGAAGGAAAATCTTGGGAAAAAATGCCGGCAGACTTTACCTCTCCCGCAGATCTTACCCCAGTGATGGATGGAATAGTTAAGTATATACCAGAGCCGCAAAAAGACGACGACAAGCCGTTTCAAATGTTGGTCTCTGCCCTCAGCTACGATAATTTCTTGGGCAAATACGCAATCGGTAAAATAATCCGGGGGAAAATTTCCACCAGCCAAAATGTTGTTTTAGCGAACGAAGAGGGAGCTGTCCAGAGCGGAAAAGCGGAAAAAATATTTCAAAATGCAGGACTAAGAAAAATTGAGGTCAAGGAAGCCTTATCTGGCGATATTGTTTCAATTGCCGGCCTTTCGAAAGTTTCAATCGGCGACACAATCTGCGACCCCGGAGAGATCGACATCGTTCCTTCAATGGCAATCGAGGAGCCTACGCTTTCAATTTCGATGTACGCCAATACTTCACCTTTCGCCGGACGCGAAGGCAAGTTTGTAACCTTGCGGCAATTACTCGAGCGAATAATGAAAGAGCTCGAGACAAATATTGCGATGCGATTCCATGTCGCTGCAGACGGGAATTATATTATTTCCGGCAGAGGTGAACTCCACCTATCGGTGTTTATCGAAAACCTTCGCCGTGAAGGATTCGAGCTTCAAGTCGGCAAACCCCAAGTTATCACCAGAGAAATTGACGGAATAACCTGCGAGCCAATCGAAGAACTCACCATCGACGTCGATGATAAATTTGCAAGTTCGGTAATTGGCGAAATCAGCAGACGTCGAGGAATATTAATTCACCAATCACAAAACTCAGACTCCACAACAAGGCTGGTTTTTGAGATATCAACCCGCGGCACACTCGGCCTTCGCAATACTTTGGTGACACTTTCTAAAGGAACAGCAGTGATCAACTCAATCTTTTTGCGCTATGAAAAAGTTGGGGCAGCAATTCCAAAACTTCGAAACGGCGTAATGATCGCCTTTGAATCTGGCAAAGCCGTAACTTATGGCTTAAACATCGCCCAGCAGAGAGGAATCACCTTTATCCCACCTCAAACAGATGTTTACGCTGGGATGATCGTGGGGCTAAATTCCCGCGAAGACGACCTCGATATCAACGTTACCAAGGAAAAGAAATTATCCAATGTACGCGCTTCGAATTCGGATATTGCAACCATCTTAACTCCTCATACAAAAATGTCTCTCGAGCAGTGCATCGATTTTCTTGAAGACGATGAACTACTTGAGGTAACCCCACAATCCCTGCGTATGCGCAAAAAACTCCTCACCGCTGCAGAACGCTACCGGGCAAAAAAGAACTAAATTCAGGCATTCCAGTTCAATTATTTTTCATATTATGAGAATATAAATGTGAACTGAATTACTTTTTTATTCCTGGCGAACGGAATTTTTAGCAATATGTTTAATTATTACCGGCATGGTCTTAATAGCCAAATAAAAGGATAGTATGAGAAAAGCAAATGACTACGGTAGTGTTGAACAATCTCCTTTCAATAGCGCAGAATTGCCTCCTATTGATCGTGAGAAAAAAGCAGAAGAACAGGTATTAAAGATTTGTGATTTTTTGAAAGCTCAAGGAATAATAATAAACCCCATGGTGGCGGAGTATTTTGAAGATCCGGACCTTTACGAATCATTGCCCGAGAATATCAGATCTTCCGATAATAGAATGGCAGAACTGATTGCTCATTCAATGGCTTTTTCAGATTTTGCTTATAAAGCGCGTAAAAAAAGATGGGGTGGAGATGTAAGCGGTTTCTTGGGTAAAGAGGTCACTATACCCGAAACACCTCATAACGATGGACAAGTAAGGCAAAGTGAGACTGGATATCAAGTTAACCTCGAAGCGCTTGGTGATGAAAAAATAAATCCTGATCTCGTGTTGTTTTTTCGGGTTACACAACCCTCTGAATCGCCGAAACCAGAGTATTACTGGATGAGTGATTATTACGAAGCCAAAAATGGTCTTACTGCTGAAATACCACCAGAGCAACGTGAAAATGCAATCATTCTTGTTTCTAGCTTGCGCACAATTGCAACCAATGAGGGCCTAATCCATGATGTAAATGACGATCAAGGCATGTCTGTACGCCAGATTGGAATAGGAACATTTGACCAAAAAGATTGTTTGGCAACAATAACTCCAAAAAAGCCCTAAATATGCATACAAGTTACCCTAAAGGTACTACTATCTGGATAAAGTATCGGACCGGTGAGGTTACCACAGGCAAATTTGCTGACCATAAAAGCGGTAAGGTTCTCCTTGGAGATGGGCGAGTGATTGCTCTCAAAGATATCCGAGCAATGTCTATAAGGAAATTGAAAGATGATATTGGAGAATAAAATATTTTCGTCACCAATACTTGTGATGTATATTCTAAATATAATTAATAAGGGAGAATTATGGCAAAAGAAAAATGTGAATTGAAGGTTAGTAAAGGCAAGGGAAGCGCCAATGGAATATTTGGTGGTGCTTACGGACTGGCATTCATCGGCGCTGCAGTGTATTTTATTCAGCAAGCAGATACGTTTTGGTGGGGGGTCTTAGGCTTTCTGAAAGCAATCGTTTGGCCCGCGCTTCTGATTTACAAGGTTTTTACACTTTTGCATATGTAACTCTTAAAAACGATCTAATAACTGAAAGGAGCACGGCGAAGCCGTGCTCTCCCAGTACTTCAGTACCGGCTAGTTGCCGGCTGCGGATTCGGTTGTGCGGCTGAGTGCGAGGGGAATTGCGCTCACGGGTAGTGTGACGAGAAGCGACTGGAGGAAACCGGCTTGCCTTCCGGTCAAGCAAAGCAATACGCCGGATTCCAGTCGCGCAACAAAGGATGACACTCTGACTCTCACAGATCTTGCGATCGTCACGACATCGACCCCGGGGCGCATTCGCTTGATTTCCTCGACTACCTCAAGCTGCAAATGCTCACTTAGCACTACAAGCACAACTGAGGTGTCGATATCTCGGCAAATACGCAGGATCACACCCGCATACCATCGTCCACCTCTTTCGAACACGCGCAGTTGCGGGCCCTGCGGATTGTCGACGAACGCTTGCTCACACCGATTGACAAAACAACTTGCCAATGCTTTCACTTCTTCGGGTTTCAAGATAATCCTCCATGGCTGCGAAGTAGTAGTCCGACACTGGCGAATAATAACACAATATTGATCGTGTGTCAATCTACATACAAAATATAACGGGCAACAAATTCAAAGATCCGCCTAGCTAGGCGGATCTTTGAATTTAGCAACCTTAATTTTCTAGAGACGATTCTTTTGAGATCGTTTTCGGATTCGTTCAATAACCTCAAGAATAAGGAGAAGAGTTAAGAGCAATGCTGATGCCCCAAGCAAATATACTTGATTATTTACGATATTATTTCCAACCTTTTGCCAAAAACTCTCATTTTGTTCACCGGGAAGCGGAGTCGATGGCTTTATGCCTTGATCATCAACAAGGAACGAGACTGTGTTGGAACTATCAGAAACAGCTGTTCCCGCCACCCCAACAACATAATACAAATACGACTCTCCGTATTTGACATCTTTGTCCTGGTAAGAAAGAACGTCTTTGGTTGTCGTCCCAAGCTTGGAGAATGTGTTCTCGGTCGAATTGGTTTTATAAATTTCATATCCGCTAAGCCCGGAAAGTGACGACACACTCCATGACAAGTTTACCGCGTTTGCGTTTTCGTCCCATTTGGCAGTCAAATCTTTTGGTGAATTGCTCGACTTTTCTGTTGCGTTTGTCGTTGCTGTATCAGAAGATGTTCCAGACGGCTGGTCAGCAGCTGGCAGAGACTGATTATCGACAGGCGGTTGTTGGTCTGCTGGTGCTTCAACTACTTCGGGAGCTGAAGCATCATTATTGTGCCCAAAAACTACGAAGCTAAAATCACGGTGTAAATTGGTAAAAATATTTTGATATGCTCCGCCGTTCGGATAACAGCTCTCATCACTAAATGCAGAACCTTTTACATATAATTCATTATTTTCATATCCGGTATATGGGTAGACCCAGATCACATATGTTCCAGTCCTTGTAGATGGAATCGAAAATTGAGGATCAATATAACGATATGGCCAAGCGAAATTACCGGAAAGCGAAGTCGGTCGTGTTGCAAGAACTTGTCCGTTCGGTCCAGTCAGCATCAGATTAAATTTTACCGAACTAGCACTGAAATTTCCGACCAAAATTCCAACATTATCAATATTATCCACACCAGGCACAAAAGTCTGAGCCAGATAATTGCTTCCAAGAAGCGTCTGTGAGGAAAAATTACACGGCGGTGCAATCACTGTGTCGGCCTTTGCCTTCTCCGGACCTGAAAAGCCAAATAACGACAGCATGAGCGCCGCCACAATAGCAATTGAGAACTTTCTCATTTTTCCCTCCCTTAGGAAAATCTACATTGATATAAAAACAATATAATTATATTCTCGAGCTAATAATTAATCAAATATCGGATTGGTACATGAGAAATTATGAAGCAAAAAATGTGGATGAATACATCAAGAATACTCCAGATGAAGCACAGCCAATCTCGAGAGAAATTAGATCTGTTATTAAATCCGCAGTGCCCAATGCCTCAGAATCCATCAGCTGGGGAGTGCCGTTTTATAAGTATCATGGTCTCTTAGCTGGTTTCTCCACTTTCAAAAATCACATAGCTTTCGGTTTAGCATTCGTTCTCGATGATAAATCCCGCCAAGAATTAGAAACTATGGGCTATGCCACCGGCAAGAAAACTATTCAGATAAAATTTAACCAAAAAATTCCAAAGAAACTAATTACTCATCTCCTTCTGTCCCGTGCCAAGGAAAATGAAGGAAAAACTTTATTGATTTTAACTTATTATCTTGACTTTTGCATTTTGGCTTTAGGTCAATTTACAGGCTTTACTAAGTCATAATTGCTCTGATATGATTTCATTGTAATCAAGGAGTCAAATGGATACTACAAATGTTTCACAAATTTTGCTTTTGGCGCTGCCAATAGCCATTATCGAGCTTGGGCTTATGGTCTACGCCGTAGTTGACTTGGCTCGCAAATGGAAAACAAAAAACTTATCACCCGTCGCTTGGCTTTTGATAATTATCTTGATCAATATTATCGGCCCGATTCTATATCTATTGATCGGAAGAACGGATGAAGAATGAGCGTAATATCTGTCAAAAATCTTACAAAAAAATTTGGCAATTTCACCGCTGTCGATAATATTTCATTTAATGTTGAGAATAACCGTGTTGTCGGTTTTCTCGGGCCGAACGGGGCAGGAAAGACGACAACGCTTCGGATGATCGTCGGACTTTCAAAGCCAACCTCCGGCGAAATATCACTAAATGACAATAAAATTGAATTCGGTAATTCTGGGCTAAATAATCTTTTCGGCTACTTGCCAGAACTTCCGGCATTTTACAATTGGATGAAGGGAAAAGAATATCTTTCATTTATTGCTGACACATTCAACATTTCTAAAAAGCAGCAGAAAACCAAGATCACCGAGGTTTTAAAACTCGTCAACCTTGAAAATGCCCAAAATAAACGTATTGGCGCATACTCGGGCGGCATGAAACAGCGCCTCGGCATTGCCCAAGCGCTTATTAATGACCCGAAAATTTTGATCCTCGACGAACCGGTTTCTGCCTTGGACCCGATCGGACGCAAAGAAGTCTTGAACGTTATTCAAACACTTTCAGCCAATAAGACGATTTTTCTATCCACCCATATTCTCTCTGATGTCGATAAAATCTGCGACGATGTCGTAATTATAAATGAGGGCAAGATCGCTGCTGCCTCGTCCTTACCGGAACTTAAAGAAAAATACACCAAGCTGATATTGTACGTCGAATTTTCCGAAAATCCGGCTAAACTCGTTCCCAAGCTAAAAAAGGTACCGTGGGCACTCAGGGTCGAAGTTGATGCTACGTCTGCTAAAATTTGGCTAAGAAGTGAAGATGATGTAAGGAAAAATCTACCGATTAAATTTTTTGCCGATGAGTCGGTCGGTATTTATTCTTATGGCATCAAACTTCCAGAAATCGAAGATTTATTCCTTGATTTGGTCAGAAAGGGGAAATAATGAATGCACTATTTGGAAAAGAAATTTTAGAAATAATAAGAACCAAGAAGTTACTAATTTTAGTAATTTTGTTTCTCTTCATTGCTTTTGCCTCACCAGCACTAGCTAAAATTACGCCCGAGCTCTTAAAAAATATTCCACAAACTCCGGGTCTTTCAATTCAATTGCCCGAGCCAACATGGAGAGATTCCATCGATCAGTTTGTCAAAAATATAAGCCAAATCGCATTATTAGTTTTGGTGTTTGTCTTTGCTGGTATCATCGCCGAGGAAAAGAATAAAAAAACTCTTGAAGTTGTTCTCACCAAACCGGTCTCGAGGGCAAAGTTTGTTCTTTCTAAATTTTTTGCCGCTTATTCAGTGCTTGCGGTGATCTATATCGCTTCGTCACTTATTTTTTACGCCTACACCATTGTCATTTTTGGATCATTTTCATTCGCTCTTTTCTCATTGCTTGCATCAATATTTTTTGTTTATCTCCTTTTCATCACAGCAACCACAATTCTATGCAGCGCATTTACAAGCAATCAAATTGTTGCCGCATTTATTTCGTTCGGCATTCAGATAGTAATCACAATAATTCTTTCTCTTATCAAGGAAATCAAAAAAATTTTGCCAGGTAATATAATGACAAATTACAAAGACATTTTTACCGGCCTTTCCCCACATGATTATTTGCCGTCGTTGATCACCACAATCGCAATCATCATACTTTTTATGATAATTTCGATTTTCATATTTAAGCGCCAGGAAATTGAAAGATAAAATAATGGGGAGGTTGTATGGAAGCAAAACTTAAGGGTCTGCGCAAATTCAACCTTGTTATGTTTCTTCTGCATCTTGGACAAGGCATTGTGATGCTTATTGTTTCGAGCACGTTCTCGTTGCCGGTTACGGCATCATTTTTGAAATTTGATGTCGCAGTCAAAAAGTTAGTGCCAACGCCGGAAACTTTGGCTGATCTGAAAATTGGCCCCTTGGTTGCATCATTTTTGTTTCTCTCGGCGTTTTTTCACCTTTTAATCACTCTGCCGGGCTTGAATGCAATTTACAATAAGAATTTAGCGAAGCACATCAACTTTTTCCGTTGGATTGAATACTCGATTTCTTCATCTTTGATGATCGTCGTTATCGCCATGTTGGTTGGTATTTATGATATTGCAACTTTAATTGCCTTTGTCGGTGTCAATGCAAGTATGATTCTTTTTGGTTGGATGATGGAGCTTCATAACCAGTCAACAGAAAAGACAAATTGGACTTCGTTTGTTTTTGGCTGTATCGCCGGAATCATTCCTTGGGCGGCTATCGCGATATATTTATTCGGTGCCGGCGGTGGAGAGAACAAAGCACCAGATTTTGTCTACTGGATTTATTTTTCAATCTTTGTTTTCTTCAACAGCTTTGCGATAAACCAAATTCTACAATACAAAAAAGTTGGCAAGTGGGCGGATTATCTTTATGGCGAAAGGGCATACATAATACTGAGTTTAGTCGCCAAATCTTTGCTTGCTTGGCAAGTCTTCGCCGGAACGCTGCGCCCGTAAGCAAGTATCAATAACCCAGCGTTGGTGCATTGTAGAATCTACTGAAGAATTAGCTCTAGCTTTGTTATAAGATCGAGAAAAGGTCGAATAATTTAGGAAAGGAGCTAATATGTGGCAAGCTTGGGTAATTGGTATTCTGGGCATATGGGTGATTATCGAACCATATCTCAACATGTCCAGCGCAGCAAACAAATGGGTTTTGGTAATTACCGGCCTCATTATTGCAATTCTAGGATTTTGGGGTGCGGGTTCGAATAAAGAGATGTAGCTCTTTTCTAATATTTTGAGCTCTTCAAAATGATCCAGCGCGAATTTTAGTTGGGTCGTTTTGATATTTTGATATAAACAAACAAGAAATTTTTTTTAAGGAGAAATAAACAGAGTAAAGATATGTTTGAAGTATATTCTATTTTTTGTTAAACTTTTGGTTACAAAAGTAATTTTTAGGAGCAAGATGAAAAATGCTGGTAATTGGATAATTCTTATAATAATTATAATTTTGATCGCCGGTGGAGTGATTCTTGCACTTCCAAACAAGAGCAAAGGTCCCGAAAGTACAGACGAAAGCCCCCAAAGCAGTGACATAAAAAATGATGAATCTTTAATTTATCGTGATGATGCCGCCCACATAGGATCGGTTGACGCAAAGGTGAAAATTGTAGTTTTTTCTGATTATCTCTGCCCTTATTGCAAAAGCCTACACGAAACACTGAAATCTATTGTCGCTGCCCATCCGAATGATGTAGTAATGTATCACCGCACTTTTATCATTCACCAACAGGCCGTGATCATGGCAAAAGCTGCTGAGGCTGCAAATAAGCAGGACAAATTCGATCAAGCAGACGATGCAATTTTTGAAAGCTATCAAACCGGTGACCAGACAACAATGGATGCTATGGCCAAATCAATCGGGCTTGATATTACAAAATTCGATTCAGATCTAAACAGCTCAGAAGTCCAGAATATTATTGACAAAGATAATTCCGATGCCCAGGCATTAAATCTTGGTGGAACACCAAGCGTATTTTTGAATGGCCAATATGTTGAAGACCCAAGTACTATTCCTTCGCAAATTGATACACTTTTGAAATAACATATGACTATCTTCGATATTACTGAGGGAAAACTAAATATCTCAGATAATTTTGAACAGATTATTCAATTTTATGTGGCAAAAAACTACGGAGATCCAAAATTTGTAAAAAATTTTTTATCAAATTCCGATTGTATTTTTATCTATAAAGCCGGAAAAAATATCGTTGGGGCAATACGCACTATCTCAGACAAAACAAGATTTGTTTATCTTGTAGATCTTTTTGTCGGTAAGAAATTTAGAGGACAGGGGATTGGCACCAGTCTTTTAAAAAAGGCTTGTGCTTACTATTCAAACTTAAAGGTTTGTCGCATTTGGATAAATACCGATCCCGCAGATGCAAATTTACCTGAATTTTACACAAAAGCAGGTTTTAAAAAGTTCGCAGGTTCGGAAGTCTTTTATTTTTCCTAGTCAAAACCATAAATTAGGTCAAGTTACATCATTTCTATTGACAATATTCGTGATTAAGATTATATTGATTACGGATTATGGTGACCCGAATGGGCACCTTTTTTTTAACACAATTTTTATTTAGCCTGCTTAATCATTGAAATTTGTGTATAACTTTAAGGAAACTCAAAGGATTAGTGCGATATAATTAAATTA